>Ga0163149_10000735_pt1 | contig 43046 bp, 32 predicted proteins | sample OliLakLV19MP5G1_FD_148604 | JGI IMG/M metagenome (GOLD analysis project Ga0163149, IMG submission 148604) | Freshwater microbial mat bacterial communities from Lake Vanda, McMurdo Dry Valleys, Antarctica - Oligotrophic Lake LV.19.MP5.G1 | ecosystem: Environmental > Aquatic > Freshwater > Lake >...
GCGCTACCTTTCTGTCGTCCGTCAACTCCGTCCCACCTTTCTCCGGCGACAAAGAACAGCATCGAATGCATTCAAGGAGATATCGAAAAGAAGTCGGTAGGTCGGCCGTTACGTCACCCGTCGCTTCTCGTCATGTCGAAACACATGACCATGACCTGGCCAATTGCGGAATCTCGGACATTTCGCGGGTGCAGCACCGATTACTGCCGGAGAATAAACGGAGAATCTGTACTGCCTAAGACACACCATCAAACGCACAATCGCTACTGTCCATGTTGGGTACACAGATGGGAACCGAACAACAGGTGGCATGAACAGGGGAGTGTGCAATCCCACATGGAAGAAAGGGTGCAACAAACCAATCTTGAAACCATGTGACTTTCATGTTTCCTCACTGTGGTTTGCCAGGATGAATGGTTGCAATGATGTGCATTCACAGAAACCTTTGTGTCAGTCATTGAATCATTGTTTGTTTTCATTTCTCAAATGTGTTAACCTGAGAAGACAATCATGTGTGCCGGATGCCCATTGTTGTGACACATTGCATGGAGTGAAGAAAAACTGCTTTGCAAAACAAAATGTGGGTTTTTCAATGAAGAAACGGTTGCAGGAGAGAGATGTCATCTGTGTTGAATGTGGGTTGATCCCCATGCATGCAAATGCGGAAATCAAGATGCAACGAAAGGATTGGAACGTGATGACATCGATGGAACTGAAAGTTGCGTTTGATTTTTTTCTGTTTTGAACAAACGATTGGGTGAGAAAGAGTTGCATGAAAGTCAGCATCCAGACGATCATCTCAGGAATGCCAGCAACGACACTTTGTCTCAAAAAAAGGAGCAAGTCTGATGACGACACAAAGATTTGCAAAGAGAAGAACTTGAATCAAGTGCCACTTGAAGATGCACAGCACAGCGGTTGAAGACATGTCATGAACCCCAAAAAGATGTTGACAAAATTGAAGGGAACAATGAGAACAGCAGCACTCAAATTCAGAAATGGGTCATTTGGGTGCAACAAACATGCAGCTGCCAACACACGGTGGTGAATCATGTGTCTGACAACAAACAAGTCAAAATTTCGGCACACAAAGTTGTGCATGCAATGATTTTGGGAAGTTTTGACAGCAAATGCAATGAAGATGATGATGGCAGAAGCAGCAAAGTTGAGTGGTGTGAGTGGTCTTCAAACTGCAAGATGCCTGCAAATTTTTCTTTTTCAAACATTTTCAGAAATCATGAGACAGTTTCAGTTGTTTTGACGTTCTCGCAAACAAGCAATGCTGCGTTCTCTGCAGATGAAGAAGTGCATCCGTCACTTGTGGTGAAAAGATCCAGAAATTTGATTCCAACAACAAAACGGTTGCGTCACAAGTGCTGCAAATGGAGACGATGGTCACAAACGAGCTGTTGTGTTTCTGTTTTCTCTGAATTTGTTGATTTGTCCTTCTTTCAGACAGCCAATGGCAAAGACCAGATTTCTGGACACTCAATCTTTCAGTGTTTGGCATGGTGATGACTGAGTGTCCCAGGGTGCAACATTTGGAGAAATGGTGTTGCAAAGTGATTGACAGTTGCATTGCCTCAATTTGAAATTTTGTCCGATGATCTCTCCAGCAGAAGTTTTAATTTTCTTTGCATGTCACCATGGTTGCAAATCCTCAAGAACGATCGTCTGAGAACATTTCTTCAAAGCAATGCATTGAGACTCTCAATCACATCAATTTGTTCTTGACTTTGATGTCATTGATTGTCATTTTGTGCAGTGGGTTCCCATCCCCATCTTGGGGGAGGGGGGGTTGTTCATTGAATTGAAGTTGTTTTGATGTGGGGATCATTTTGGTGATGCTTCCAACATGCATCCGAGATTCAAAGGGATTGGGACAGATCTTGCCTGTGTGTCATCAGCATGTGGCAGTTGCAACAACAATTGTCTCTTTGTGTGCTCATGGCAAGAAGACTTTGAATCACATTTGATGTGAATGTTTTTGGCATTCAGGCAACTTGCACTTGTTTTTGTTCCAAGTGTGCCTGGGAGGGTTCTGGACATTCTGGTGGAAGAAAAAGTTTCTGGATTCAAATGAAACACATGTGTCACATTGGTTGACTCATGGTCAGCAAGATGTCACATGCAAATGGGAGAGAGTTGCCTCCTTTTGTTGGATTCAGAGAGTTTGGGAATTGAATTTGCATTCAGACATGAAATTGCAGGACAGCTTGTTGTTGATTTCAAAATCTTGAAACCTGTCATCAAATGTTTCTGATGTCATTGGAAGCACTTTCTGGGGTTGGCTTGTGCAAAAGCCCTCATTGGATCTCCAAGACACATTGATTCATGCACATCAGAACCCTTCAGCAATGTTTCTTTTGGCTTGAAATTTTGCAAATGGAGGATTGTTTCATGATTGCGCAATGAAAAACGTGATGCACTGAACTGTGATGAGTCATTGTTCTCTGAGATGCAGTTGTGTTGTGCACATTCTCTCCAAGGTTGAAGCTGTTCATGTGACATCCAATTTGCACGCTCCAAAAACCTCGGGCAAAGACATTTTGTTTGTCTTTCTTTTCTGCTCATGACTTGCACTTGGAAGTCCAGAAAGGATCCAAAGTGTGGTGCCAAAGTGATGTTGAGATGTGAGAGCTTTGAATTTTAGCTGGTTGTTCCTGACAGAAAGATCAAATCCTGAGAGAGAAAAGCAACACAAATGAAACAACCTCCAAAAGGGGATGATGCAAGCAGTCTGGAGCTGCCAATGACAACATTGTTTGGTCGTTGCTGCAACTTGTGTCAACAGCCATGGCTCATTTTTGAACAATGCATGTGGCCACACGATTTTCAAGATTTCCCAGTCCTTGTGGGCTCCCAATGTGTTTCAATCAGTGTCTGATTTAACAGTCAAGATCATTGAACAGCTCTTGCAGAGTGCGTTGTTGTCCACTTAAAACTCTTCTTTAAAAAACTGTGAGCATGAATGCACATCACTGATTTTTGTGGCAGTTTGATGCAGCACAACAGTGCATCAAATTGCCATTCCAACAAAGCTTGGAATGAGGGTGAGAGATCGCCAATGATTGTCTTCACTTTGTTGTCATGAACTCCACACCCCACTCTCCCCACATTTCCAGCAGCACATGGAGCACAAACCAAAGCCAATCAACCAAAACTGTCCAATGGTGAAAGACAGCATGCTTTCTCATGTCCACTGGGTTTCACAATCATGGGAGTCATTGCTAAAATCTCCTCCAGTGCCACACATCTTGGATGCATGGGTGCATGTTGTTGATTGGTCAACTTAAAAGCATTTTCCGTTGGCTGGGACAATCAACTGTGTTTCTGGTGGCAATGCAAATGTCAACAGCTCAGGTGGAGATCAGCATGTGCTTTTGCACTGCGCTAAAAGCTACAGGCCTTTTGAGTTGTTTGCAAATGAAAATTATGAGCTTCAGAATAAAGCTAAAATGAATGTGATGTTTGAGAGAGGTTCAGCTCGAGATCCTTGGCGTGGTTCTCTCTTCTTCTGTGCAATGTTCTTTGTTGCTGGTGAATGACGGGACTGGTGGCAACTAGCCCCATGCGCTGAGAAGCGTGTCTTCCGTGAATGAGTCACGACCCTGTGAGTCTCGTATGAGGATGCTCTATGCATAGCCAAATTGTAAGCAAATTAGGGTGTTGCACTTTCTACATGACCCTAATGGCTATTGTGAAGAGTTGACACCTTGTAACAGGTAGATTCTGCATGGTCACAGCTGACACTAACTTGGGCATGCTGTCACTTCACCACCGCACTATCAAACGAATACAATTATTTTAAATGTATCTAAAATGAAACGATCAAAGTCTTTCATTCTCCGGCTACTCTCAACAGAAATCAACCAAAGAAATAGTTATTGTTGACATGCCTTTCGGCTTCCTGGAAGAGGGTGTGGGTAGGACAAGAGAGGCTCTTTTTGCGGCGGCGACGGCGCATTTGCATTCGTTCCCCAAGTGGTACAATATGTGCATCGTCAATGGAGGAACAGGCAGAACTAGTATCATCATCCGTGGCTGTATCTGGAGTAGCTGCAGCCGCGGTGGCGAGCGCTTCCTCAAATAGCAGACCTGCGGGGCAAGGGACAGACTTTTTGCGCTTTTGTCGCTTCTCTTTGCGCTTTTCGGGGCTTAGGTCGGTCTGGGATGGAAGTCCCAATACCAAGTCATGATCGAGTCCTTCCGCTGTGCCATTCCCAGTTTGTAAATTATCGCCTTGTTTACCATCTTCGGTGCCGATTCTCTGATTTTCAATGTCGGCGTCGTCGCTTGCAAGATCTTCTTCCTTGGCGAGCTCATCCTGCGCCGCCGCCTTGGCTTCCAAGTATTTCTTGACGGTTGCATCGTCACTGTCGATCATCACAAGCTCTTCGGGTGTGAAGATTCTAGGTAAGACGTAGAGCCTAACCGGTATACAAAGAGCGATGATGATAGGGAAAGCAATGGCGATGGTCTTGATAGCCTTGACAGTGTACATCAAGACAAATAGACCTAGCTGTATCCCCGTGTACAAACGTATGCGATTCGGTTTCATAAACTGGGTAAAAGGCTCAATCGGATATTTGGATGGCTGCATGAAAAACATTTGCAAGCGACCCCAGAACTGATTTGTACCCAGAGACACCAGACCCATAAACAAAAAGACGCCCTGTATTCAGCGAAAAGAGACAGGCTTGTGAGCAGAGGGCGCTGGCGGGCCACAGGAAGCATCGCGGTGCGTTAAGAGACTCACGTAGAGGACAGGCATAGGAATGACCTTGAGTGCGTTCAAGGCGAAAATGGAAATGAAACACAACAGATGGATGCCCAAATGCGTCAGCCTCGTTTCGTGAACGGATTCAATCTTTCCGTCAGGCGTCTTTTCAGCCAGAGCATGGACGTGGTTGAGAGATCGGACGGTTGCCGCCACTAACCATGGCAGCCCAAGCTATTTCAAGGCAAAAAAAGAGAGAGCGAGTCTGAGTCACACGGCTCCGACTGGTCATACTTAATAAGCACCTCTACAATAGAGCAATAGACTTACCAGCGAGTTTACCAAAATCATGACTCCAATAATGAGCGTGTCGTAGTTGTAGGCAGCACCGTGTGTGAGTTTGTGAGAAGGGTGATTGATGAGATGCCAAGTAATGCCGTCATCGAGAAAGACCAAGATAAAAGCAAGCAAGGCTGGACCGGCGGCCATAAAAGGCACCCACTGTTGTCCGTTTAAGTCCCCGATATCCACAAACCAAGCTCGCCTACCAAACGGCTCCTCTTGATAGGGGCAGTCCTCGGGCCAGTTGGATTCACAGGCTTGGGTGCAGCACTCATAGGTTGGGGCAAACGAGTCTGGGACGTTCAATGTTTCGGTGGGGATGTCCTTGAAGAGAACTTGGTCGATCAGGGTCCAGATGGCGATCGAGGCAACCACGGCGAAATCCGTAACAGCGTTGCCTGCAAACATATAAAAATATAGGCAAGTGACGTGAGGATGATGCACACCTCCACCAATAAACGTCATGACAAAAGGAATCATCAATACATGCGACTTACGGCACGTTTGGTTGGGGAGGAAGGGAGAGAACTTGGCTTTGCGAAAAACAAAGGCAAGTTGGACCGTTCCGATAGAAATCAACACGGATAGAAGAGCAGAAGCCATGGATGAGTAACCGGGTTCGCCCTCGTGCATATCATGGGAGGGATGATGGGGATCAAAGTAGTAATAGAGCCCCACCGGTGCAAAGGGGTTGCCAAGGGCATTGATAATGAAAATCAGGGCAATCAAAAGGGAAAATATCTCATCGGTAAATCGCGTTGCGTAGACAATTATGCGGTTCAAATCCACAAAGGCGGCAAGGCACATGTAGATAGAGACCCCTGTTGCATGCGCCAGTGGAAACGGATTGGTTTCATGAGGTAGGTGAGTATTCGCTGTCGTATTCAAACGAACGCACATCAGAAGGGCTCCGTATTCGACACTGAACGTACAGATTCCTATCCAACAGTTAAAAGTCAAGAAGGGGACATCTACGGACTTTGACATTTTGAAAATGATTTCGGTAAAGGCAAGTACTGGTCCGGTTCCACCATTGATCATCATGGGCTGTCCTCCAATGAGGGCGTAGACAATGCCGCACCATGCCGTCGCTGTGATCATTTCGACAGCCCCGATCCAATTGTGCGTAGCCTTGGCGTAGATGGCGCCAAAAGCTGTGTGTAGAAAAGGGAAGAATCACAAGTAGAAAAGCAAAAAGAGACGGTCAGCACTAGTGGCAACAGGCGTTCGTAGTGACGCGAGGCTTTGTCCACTTACTAATGGCCGGAGCGATGGCTGCCAAAAAGATGAAAAAGGAGACAGCCACGGTTTGCTGGTTGAAGTTGGTCATTTCTTGCCACCAATAAGTGCCCACAGTCCTCTTAAAGTCAGAAATGATGCCTCTTCCACAACTTCCCTCGCCTCCGTGGTGTAGGTGTTCCATGTTGGCATCTTCTTCGTCATCTTCCTTCTCCTCCTTCATCGGCCGGAGGTCATCATCGTCATCGTCTGGATGTTCTGTCGACATTCCCGTGGCAATGGTCGAGACGGAGATTTGTTTCTTGCGCGATTTGCGCTTCGATTTGGGCGCCTCGGCGTTAGCGTCGAGAATGTCTTGAATCGTAGCAACAGCGGGTGTAGTAGTAGTAGTAGTAGCAGTAGTGGTAGTAGTGGGCGTAGGAGCGCCGACTGTAAAGCTCACATCGCAAGGATATGGATTGCTGGCTTCTGCCTCAAGTTCGGGGGCCGAATTGGAGCGCTGCATGATTTATTGTTTTTGTGTTTTGGTTGGCACTTTTTCAGTTTATGACGTTTGTAGTTTATGAGAGAGAGAGGGTGCCAATGGGTTGCAGTTCCACCTGCGATAGCTAGCTAGCTCGTAGTAGATAATAGCTCGTTCAGCACCATAGCTAGCTAGTTGTAGACAGTTCACTCCAATGGATACAGCCACCGCTGCTTTTGCATTTCAAAGGGACTGTTCTGATTAGGACCCGTTCCCAAAATCAGGAATCGATTGACACGATTGTTTGGATATTATGCGAAAGAATGACGTACCAGTATCCTCATAAAGCTCATCCGGCTCGCAATTAAGTAATTTGAAACAGTCAAATGTCCTAGGCGCTTCAAAATTGCGTCATGGTATCCCGCTGGTTTGTAATTTACTGCCGTCGGAATCCAAGAAGTTGAGATTGGGACGGAGACAAATCACCGAACGTGTCACAAAAAGCCGAACCCTCGTTACAGAACATACAGCACCACAGAGAGTGCAAAGATCGCGTTTGGTAACATGGTGTGGTCCTACAGGGAAAGATAGGCTGCACACTCGCCTCGTAGGGTCAACAGCACAGTCACAGCCAGCCACTCTCTGGTGACAGTGGAAACTGCAGCAATGGCAGGACCAGATGTTTGCTAGTGTGGTCCTAGCACCAAATTAGGAACCCTTCACATTTAGGAACCCTTTTGAAAAGAACCCAATGAACAGGAACCGATTTTTTGACTGCCAGATGAAAGGGTTCCCAATTGTGAACCACTTTTGAAATTGGGAACCTTTTCAAAAAAGGTTCATGAATTGTGTCCTAAGACATCAGTTGTTGCCATTGGATTTGAGAACCGATTTTTAGGAACCCTTTCATTTGTGGTCTTGTTTTCCACAAAGGATTCACAATTGTGGCAGATTTTTTTGTGGTCCTTTTGCACAAGAAACCAAAATTCATGAACCGATTTCGCAAATCGCGTGAAACTGTTTTGACAACCCATTTGGTGACTGGCAGGTTGCGGCAAGTTCCAGTGGAAACTGGAGTTGCTGTGTGCAAGCCCCTGGACTGGTGCACAAATTGCTAGCAAAGTCAAAAGACAATGAATCAAGGTGCATTTGAGTTAGATGCAATGTCAACAGTGCATCAACTTGAAGTGTCCTCCAGACGATTGTCCATTTGAAACAAAAAATCAAGCAAAGGACAAATGAAAAAAAAAATTTTTTTTCATTTTTGTTTGTGTCACTTTCAAGAAAAGACACATTTGAACATTTTGATCAACTTCAGACTCTAAACACAAAACTGGACACAAATGACATGCACTTGTTCAAAACAAGAACCAAGAAGTTTTGCATGTTCTTTGCTCTCACAAGGAGCTTCAGAAATGCGCTGAATGAAATGCCACATTGCAACAAAAGGCTTGAATCAAGCAATTCAGCTGCAAAAATCACACCAACATGAGCATTTGTAGCACAATGTGCAGTGGTGAGGTTCACACTCAAGAATGTGATGAAAACTGATCTGGGAGAAATCACAACAAGATTCAGACAAAGATTTGCAAATCTGTTGCACCAGAAAGGGTGCTGCTGATGAGATGGGGCATGATTTTCAGCCTGTTGGACTGTGATGATTGTGCAAAAATCAAATCAGAACAGTTTGTTTTGCAACATGAACAATTCTCAGAGGAGGAATGCTGAAATGCCGATGCAACAAATGAAAAGAATGATCTGGTCAATTGATTGAGTTCAGAAGACAACAAGTGTGTTTTGTTCTGCTGTTTTGGGTGCATGTTTGATTGGCAAGAACAGGGTGTTCCATTCATTAAAAACATGCATTCTTGTTTTGGTGTTCCTGGTTTTTTCAATGTTTTGACAATTCAAGAAATTGAATCAAATTGTCAAATGTGACATCAAATTCAATTAAATTGTGAAACTTTTGTGTCAGTGGCAAATGCCTGCCAATTGTTGAAGTCATTGAAATGCTCAACAAATTGCACTGCGCTAAAAGCCACAGGCCTTTTGAGTTGTTTGCAAATGAAAACAGTGAGCTTCAGAATGAAGCTAAAATGAATGCAACATTTGAGAGAGGTTCAGCTCGAGATCCTTGGCGCAGTCCTCTCTCTGCTGAGTTGAACGACGGTTCTGTGTGACGAATCGGCCTGCCAGTTGCACAGCTTGTCATGACTTCGTTTTGTGACGATAGCCCATGTCAAAAGGAAACAGAACAAAACGTGTTCCTTTGCACATGTGTTGTCACAACGGTCTGAAAGACATGGCCGTTGCAACATGCAGACCAGCGTCTGCTGACGATGGTTCCTTGCTCCTCTGAGCAAGCTTCTTTGCTGTTGTGAAAGATGGGGCCAGTGGTGCAACTGGTCTCCTGCGCTGAGAAGCGCGTCTTCCGTGAATGAGTCACGACCCTGTGAGTCCTGTGTGAGGATGCTCTGTGCATAGCCAAGCACAGGCAAATTGGGGTGTTGCAAAATGGATGCTCTCTTTCATTGCTGACATCTCAGCTCTTGCAGTTGCTAACAAGTCACTCATTTTGCAATTCCTTCCTTTTGGACTGGATTCATTGTGAGACAAATCTGATGCTGGTGAATCACAGAACATCAGGACTCAGTGTCACATGATTTTGAATTTTCTTTTGCTTTGCCAATGAAACTCTTGATCAAGATCCCCATGATCCAGAAAATGAAAATGCTCTTTCTCTGTCTCCATCAACTGGCATGCTTCTCCATGTTGACCTAGCTGATGTTGTCCAGATCCTTAGCACACAGATTTTTGGATGGTCTTTTTTTGTGGCTTGGACAATTGTGGTCAGTTACAACAATCTTGGGTGGACTCTTAAGGGCATTGCTTCAAAGCATGCTTCAGTTTGCTGGATGCTTCTTGTCTTCAAAATGCAAGACAGTGATTTGGTTTCAAATGCATTTTGGCATGCATGTTCTTGTTGTCCATGCACAAAAGTTCCATGGCTGCTAGCACGCATTGGGGTTTGTTGTTGGATTCTGATGACACTTTTGGGTCATGTCACTTCTTTTGATGCTGTTCAACCAGATGATTGTGTTCTGTTCGGCATCTGTTTGCAATTTCATCAGCGCAAGGCTTCAAAAGGGTGCGCAAGGACGAAAATGAGGAATTTGAAAAGAATTGAGCCCTAACCCCAATCTGGCTGTTCTTCCACAACTCCTGCTTGTGAAGGTTTGTGCCAGGAGAAAGAAAGTGAAAAGAAATTGAAAAAAAAGGAAAAGTCAGCAAAAACATGATTTTTGGTTTTGACCTGGCAACATTGGTTGAGGGTGACCTTGATTCTTGAATGCCTGTGAACTGAAGTTGTCATGTGCCGTCAGCCAACAACATGCATGAGTTCACATCACTGTTGGCTTCTCACTTTGCCTAGCAACCAAATGACTGAACATCCAAGTCACAGCCAAATCATCATGACGTTGTCGTGCTTTCATTTTTTGTTGCACCATCTCCTTCATTGATGCCTCATCACTGTTGATTTGGGTGACTTGCACTTCGTTCAACTTTCTGTGTGTTTCAACCAATGCTGGAGACACTTGTTCTGTTGTCGTGCCAATGCAGTTGACAAATGTTCCATTGTGTTCATGTTGCATGCTTGTTGAACATCAATTGGCAGCACCTGCACAACTGCCCACGTGATGGTTCCTTCTTCCCTGCAGAACCTCTGATGTGAAAAATGTGCTGGAAAGCAATCAACTCTTGGTTGATTTGTCTGCCAGGAAGCAAAAGAAGCACCTGCAGAGTGAGTCAAAGCTCACTTCCACATTGAGAAAAACCTCAATGACTGTTGATGCTGCGCATTTGCTCAGCGCTGACAGTCACGAGTCACACAGGACTCGCAAAGCCAGTCACAAGGAACACACACCGTGAACGTTCTGACCAAGTCAAGTCTTGTGAATCCAACTGTGTCAATGTGAAAGGCTGGTTTGTTTTCAGCTGTTAGCCATGTCAGCTTGTTTTTGATTAGGAGTTTTTGTGACAACTGACAACATTTTCCGATGATGTCATGTCAACATTTTGGCGTTGAGTCGAGTTTGACATGGTGATTCGTTGTTTTGCTGGCACGCAACGTCGTTGACTTTTGTTTGGATTGGCAAATCTCCTAACCACACAACAACGCCGCTTGAACCACCGCCTTGCAAAACATTCCTGGCGCTCTTGGAGTGGCCCCTTCCCTGACTGGGATTCTGGAGAGTGAACCCCAGCGGCAGCAGACTTTCTTCAGCTGGGTCTGGATGGCTGGCCAATCATTGTCATTGCAGGCAAGCAGCCTGCCCAAATGCTGACATGTCTTCACCGCTCCAAGGAAGACACCACCTGCAGTGACAACTTGCACCATCTGTCTGCTCAGCCGGTTGGCCTGCACTCTCTTCTGATGGAGCTTCCTGCCTCGTCTGCAGTCCTCTGATTGCAAGTGATGCAGTCCATTGGGAAAGGATGTCTGCAGCCCACAGAAAGTGCACTTGGGTCTGGTTCTGTCCCTGGCCATGTTGATGGTGTCAAAAGGATGTTTGTGTTGGAAGTGCCTGCACGTGGCCAGGGTGCCTGCATTGAGGGAAGCAAAGGGGCAGTCTGGTGCTGGGCAACATTGGTGAAGGATGACTCTGGGCCAGCTGATGTTGAAGGATTGGGGCACATGTGCGTCCTCCAGAAGGGCTTCTGGGGCAGGAAGTGTGCGCTCAAATTCATGGTGGGCAGTGGCCCGATGGCCATCGATGTGGCTGGCTGCAAAGTTCTTGATGCAGCGCTGGCACTGCACGCGCTGTCTCTTGAGCTCTCTGAAGGAGAGCCCTTCACCAGTCAATCTTCTCTTGTGTGCTTCGTCAGACAGCTGACTCATGTTGCCGGCAATCGACAACGCCAGTTGCGGTTGACAAACATCTGAACACAATGACACAACCGTCAAACGCTTGATGCAAGCCAAATCAGATGCACTGTCGACCGATTGCTGCATGCAGCGTGCTCCATGTGAGTGACACAGAGCGCAACGGATGGTTCGGGAGAGCCAAAAGTGCCGGCACGAAGCGACGCTGACACAGCAGTGCCGGCAGTTTTCGCTGCCCGTCTTGGTTGATCAAACAAAGTGGCAGAATGAGAGAACGGGAGCAATTTCTTGCTGCACAATGCAACCCACCCATGTGGTGCAGGACGGAGCATTGAGCGCAGTCAGTTGCCAACCAGTGGTCTGTTCACTGGCAATTGGAAGTTGGATTTTCAGACAAGATGTGTCAGTTTGGGACAAACTGTTGATGGAAATTAAATTTTTGGCATTGGTGTTGATTTGTGCTCTCCTGTTTTTGGAACATTTTCAACTTCATGCTGTTCTCCATCATCTTTGTCATCTTTGTCATCAACAGCAAACAGTGTTGATGACATCTCAAGCTTGATCATGTCCGGACAATTTTTGCTGTTGTTTGGACTTCTTCAGATGGTTTTGGGAGAAGTTTTTCTCTTGACAAAAGAATGACTGGCAACAAGAAAAATGCTGAAAGATGCTGTTGTCAAGTCGGTGGAGATCATTCCTTTGCTTTTGATCTGTTGAAGGTTTGGGGTTGTGGTCTCAGAATTGGATTGATTTCTTGCTCATGTCGTGAATGTTGTTGATTTCCAGAAATCCACATTTTGGAAATCATGATGTTGACTTGGACCACCAGCTAGCACCCCAGTTGGGAAGTTGGCCATTCATTTGCAGTTTGGGCAAATGGATGAATTCGAGCTTGTTTGAAAAAGTTGTCTTCCATGCGTGCTGGTTCTTTGACTGCTGTTAGGGTGAAACTGGGCACTTCTTTGGTGTTCTTGGCAAGGTGACCCCAATCTAGTTGGAGTGGTCGGAGATGACAAATGTTCTCAATGAATTGTTTTTTTCTGTTGGGAGGACAACAATGTTCTTGTTTGGATGGGATTTGGGTCATGCTGAGAAGCAGCAGCAGCGCATCAGCAGAGGGTTTCCTTGTAAGCTGGAAATCATCTTAGTGGTGGTACTGAATCAACATTAAAGTGCTCCTGGCAATGGTCTCAAGGTCAATGTCAGCGACAGCATTTGGGCACTCAGCTGTGCCAATGCCCGAATCAGTGAAGGAGGAAAAGGATTCGAGAAAAGAAGTGTGGGCTACCGCTGCACATGCAAACACGACAATAAAGCTCTGAGCTTTTGAACGAAGAAAACGACAAGCTTACGTCTAGATTGGCGGCATGCAGCTTGAATGGATCCTGGTGACACCGACAACGACCTTCTGCTCACACAAGTGATGAAAACTAAGGGAATGGATGGCAATACCGGTCGGTTTATACGCGTGTAAACGATGGTGTACGGGATGGGTATTTTACGTTCTCCCTGATCAAACTCAAAAAGGAATGTGTGTGAAGAAATAATATTTATTGCTTTTACTGTGAGCCACTAGCTAGCCGCGCAAGTGCACTTTACTACTGTACGCTTTTCGTTGAAGGCAAGGACGGCCGTGACCTCCGCTTCCACTAACTCCCGAGGCAGCCATAGGTCTCATACAATTAAATCTTGTCGTGGCCCAGAGGGACGTCGTGGCAAGCAAAGCCAACGCCTTCACGATGGGATGAATGGATGTATCATGCTGTCATGGCAGCCACGACCGTTTTGACCCGGCCAAGCAGTTGATTGGCTGGTTCCGAATGACGCCGTATGGGTTTTCGTGGTGGCAAGGAGTCGTCCAGGCAGTGCACCGGAATTAGACTATCGTGATTAAAGAAAGAGTCATCATCATCTTCATGGTCGCTGCTGTCGTCGTCCCCCGACGAGGGCACGGTTCTCAACAGACGCGCGAGAGCAGCAGCAGTACCATCCGTACTATTTGCCTCCTCCTCCTCGTCAATGTTCATGGTAAAGCTTCGTCGCGGCAGCTTTGGCTGCAAATCAAGACGAGCTTCACATGACAAAGAATCAAAGGATCGCAACATCAGCGAGGGGTTGGTGCTGGCTTTCAGGACTTGGTAGGGCGACGAGATACTTTCATTGCCACTCGAAGTGTCGCTGCTGCTGCTGCTGCTGCCCTCCAAATCCAAATCAGAAGCAATTCTTCGAGGTGCCCTGGGCGGTGCTAGTGATGGAAATGGTGGGGGGATATCATCACTGCTAGTACCATGATGATGATGATCTTCAAGAGAGAGAAGATGGCATGGACGGGAGTAGCTCCAGCTGTTGCTGTTGCAACTTTTCCAGCGGCTACAGCGTTCTTCTTCCTGAGAGATATCAAACTGGCAATGTGAAGGTATAATGATATACAAGGGGATATCGGTGGTGGAGTTCATGGTTTCAGGTTTCAACGGGGGGATGAGCGAAGGCAGGTCAAGAAAACGTTTTTAATGGCTACTAGCTAGTATCTACCTAGCGGAGGATAGTATGTTTGGAGATATTTCTGATTGTTCCAACTCTTAGGATGTGGTTGGTCCCATTCATTTTATGACTAAAGGAAATGTACGTGGGAAAAGCGGGACAAAAACAAGAGGAGAAAGAGTAGAACAGACAAAAATGACGCAATGACTGGTGATTGCTTTTGAGAAAATGTCTTTTAATTATGACCTTCCTTTGTTGGCTTCTTCGAACCGGGCCTAAAAATTCTTTAGGCTTCTTTTCTTCGGACGAGGAATCACATTCAAGTGGCATTACTTAACAAAAAACAAAGAAGCCAAGGACGTCACCGCCGCTCACGTGAAAGAAAAAGGCTGACTACGCGCAATTAAACTAGACATAGCTTGACACCCAACCAAACGCGAACCGAATCACTGCACGTTTCCGCATTTCCGCGTAAACACCAACAGCTAGCTAGCTAGCTAGATAGATAGAGGACTGGTAGTGCTCAATCAACTATTAAGAACCTTACTTCGCAGGTCCTAACGGATAAAAGGAACAGTTCCATGGTGACCAAATGCGGTTGCCACAGTTGATGTGAAAACTTAATTGTAGGCTAATCCCACAGCAGTTTTTAATACTATTAGCTAGCTAGCTAGGTATTTTGTATGTCGACCGTCTACGGTTAGGCTACGCAGTACCGCAAATGTGAACTGGTAGATTCGCAAGCGAACTGCTCAAAGTAGCAGTGTGAACGACACATGAACAATAACTTCATTGCACTGCAGTACGGACGCAGATGGCAACTGCCAAGACGCATTCAGAACTCTAACTATTTGTTCTTTGGTAAGTGCGCACTTTCTACTTTGGCATTAAAGATTTGACAACCGACCTGTAGCTCCAAGAATAGTACTAACTTGCAGAGAGCCTTTCATACCCCGAGAAGAAAAAGAAGAGGAATCAGAAATAGAACTAAACAATACTCCATTTCCTTCCAACTCGTGATCGTGCGGAATGACTATTTGGAATGGTTGCCGTTGCCAGGTTTTATGTGCAACCCAGCAGCAGCCTGCAATTCATAATGCCGTCACATTGTCAATTTTTTTTGGCCGCTTTCATCTATTTTGTCAGTTTGTGAAGTTCATTAGGTACTGTAGTAGAACTTGATAGGCAAAGGCAACGGTGAGCGCTGAACACAAATTCGATGGAATACCAAGCCGAACATACCGCTGGCAACTGACTACGTTCTAGCAACCAACGGTCCTACTGGTACTAGTACTTTTAGGAAGTATCGATTTACCCCTGAAGGCTAGCTAGCACCACCGGGAAATCTGCAGGAACTAAGTATGGCAATTTGAAAATGCAACTGATGGTAGCCACGCCTACACATTCATTCTATTTCCACAGTCCACAACGGCGACCATGGCCATCTATTATTTGTGTGACGGATCAGCTTCCGTCATCGTTGATTGCATATCTCACTCTCGTCCAACTTGTCTTCCCACCGCTTTGCCAGGGGCTGATCTGCTGCAGCGATAGCGCACTCTACTAGCCACGGCATCACACTGTTTTGCCCACGAATCTAGTAGCTAGATGGTACATCGCCTGCGGCTACTATTAATAGATAGCAGCGATCAGCACTGTTCGCGCGGAAATATTGCAATAGAAAAAACAATATAGGGTTAGAGCCTCTTCCCTTTTTGTCGTCTTGCCGTCACCCAACGAACTCTGAACGCTCCATGAACTTCGAAGAGACTCTGCAATATCTATCGCCAAAATGATAGTCCCAACCAAATCAAGAGCACAAGAACGGTAAAATGAACATGAGCAATACCACGGTCAAGACGACGGACAATCGGTTTGACCACTAGCTAGACTATGAGAGAAATTCCCTCCATCCGACTCGAAACTGATAGCAGCTTCTGTCGGTTGCTATCTTTTTTCGCAACTGGCTACAGTTGCAGCTATCTGCAATACTGAATGGTTGCATGTTGAGTCAAGTTCGTTTGTGGAGACTCGGAGATGGTTCAGTTGCCATTCTATTTCGTCGTCGGTTCAGAAACTATTCGAGTTCCTAGCTAGCTACTCTTGTACTGACATCCCGAGGAAAAAGTCGTTTGTGGAGGCTCGGAGACTCAAAAGGTAGTTCATGTGTCTGTTGCGATACCTACAATCAGAGTACAGCCGACCAGCCAGTCTAACTAGCTTGTCTAGCTAGGATAGTAGAGGTGACAATGACTGGCAGTCGTCTATGACTGCAGCCTGGTGGAATCCATCCATCCATCTAGATAGTAAGCTCTAGTTCGGTTGCCAACGACATATAGTAGTAGCCAAAATCTGGACTGCAGCCGTTGCTAGCTAGCTAGACGACCAAGTAGACAGGGTTGAATGGCAGTAAAGCGCTGTAAGAGAAGTAAACTATGACTAGCTATCTTTTTAAAAACCGAGCTGTGTAATGCTTTCTCAAAATTTATAAATTTTACGTAACATGGATCTAACAAACCAACAACACAGTTGTCTTCCGTAGTCTTTTTTTGTTTGCTCGTTTCCTTTTTCGTTTGGGAAAATTCCACTGTAGTCGCTCCCATCCTCTTTCAAGCCGCCACGGCACTGGGAGACGGGGAACGACGTGGTCGAATGGGGACAGGACGGGATCGTCCCATTCGTTTCTTCTCTGTCGATGGACTCCGCGTGGGAGACGAAGGACTCCTTGTTTTGGGAGACGATGGACTGCGATCACTGGCACTGCTTCTGCTTCTGCTTCCAGTGCTGCTGCTGGTGAAGGAATTGGAACTCTGCGAAATGTTTTCAGCTTCATCTTGCCACCTCAAATCCGCCAAAGGTTCATAGTACTCTTCCCCTAGACCCACCCAACTTCGTCGTGGCATTTTTGGAGAAGCATCGGAAAAGGATGGTCGTTTGGGGCTGTTACTGGCTCTTCTGGTAGGTGCTTGGGGTGGCGCAGCAGTATCTTTGGAGGGTAAAGTATCCATTCCCGTCTCGGAAACCACATCGAGCGACACATCATCCGCCCAGCTGAGGTGACTGGATGTGGATGGTCGACGACGAGGTTGTCTCTGAGGAACCTTGGGAGGTTGCTTGTGAAGATGAGAATCACAACACGTCCAACGACTTCGCTTGGGCCGGTTGCGCTTGGAGGGTTCCAAATGCACCAGGGCTTCCAGGACAATGGGATTCAAACTGTGGTGGTCATCTGCTTCTGACACAACAGAGGCAGAGGAGGAGGCAGTGTTGATGGGGACACAGATAAACAGGGGGATATCCATGCTGTTATGGTTCATGGCTGTCAGTAGTGGTAGTGGAGGGTTGTGACTTGTTGGGAAGTGAGAAAGATACACAAAAATCGCTGTAGCTTGTGTGATTTCTAGCCAAGGTTTGGTTTTGTGTGCCGAAAATGGAAGATCACTCATATGTGTGCCGGTGGTTTGTCTTGGATTGGCCAAAAGGAGTGTCAATCTACCGAACCTTTTCTTTTCGTGGACTACGCCACATCAGCCATTACGCGACAAATCTCGGGATGAGTTCCGAAATCACTTTGACTACTGGCTGCACCTACTAACGGGTAGTGTGCTACTGTAGTACGCCAGAGGAGCTTGCTGTGACCAGCTTAAGTATCCCCATACAATAGATAATCAAGCTTTTAACATTAAACTATTACCAGCACAGATCTTTCCTCACTGTAGTACTTTTTCCCCGCAGTTGATTCTCCTTAGACCTATAAGGTCACATAAAAAATGTCAGTGTCATTTTTCGCGGAAGAAAAATGATTGTGTCTACACGTCAGACTATTAAAGGAGGGGCTGTACTGAATGGACCAATCAAAACGGCTAACCAGGCTTGAACATCGCGTATGTCATAAGAATGCTGACGTTAGTTCAAGGCGAACAATAAAGTGATTAGAAAGGCAAACCAGAAAGAGATTCCAGTATTCTTAGTACTGTATGAGTGACAGAATGTCAAAAGGTAGTGCTGGAGATGCTGTACCGTGCTGGAAATAATCAGGCACTAATTCATTACACTGACTTGACCTTTCTGAGAGCTACTCCAGTAGGACATTTTGTCATTTTTGTGGGCCATACCACGTCTGGAATCTTATTCACCTTCGTCGTCGAAACAGAAACTAGCTGATAATACCAAGTCCGCTTCAAGTCTTCGAAGGTTCAGGAACATTCTATGCGCTGACGAAAGCCTTACGAGTCTGACGTACAGCGGCATCCTTTATTTTTCCATGCTGACACAGAAGATAACCAAGAAAGCGTCCACTTTTGCTTTAACACCATGGACCCCAATTGGAGTGGTTTCTAAGATGTCAACCAAGGCCTCACATTTTACAGGCTGGCAGTTAAGGCGACTTCCATAAGTAGTATGAATCTATAGACTTTTTGGACACCGTAAGAGTCATTTTTCTGTCCGCTTGCACCTTGCAGATACTGGTCCTACCAGTACAATATTCTAGCCAATGGAGTAGCTATTAGTAATGAATTTTAGGTCGATGGATGAATCAATGGCTATTGGATTGATGAACGATGAATCGATTCATACAACGCTGACGTGGCTACACGAAATGACAGCCACATTCTGTGGACTGATAAACAAAGAAACGAACCCACGAGCTGCAACGTAGCGGAGTAGTTGTAGAATCATGGGGCCTAACTCCAACCAAAAACAAAGCCGAGCAGCATGTGATGTAGGGATGATATCAGCGTCATGATCCAGAGGCCGATCATTTAAGGACGGATAGGAGGGAAGAGGTACCGGCGGACCTTCAGCGGCTGCCACATGAAGAAATGGATTCCCAGTCAAAGCATAGATGCTATAGTAGCCGTAACCCTAGCTAGCTAGTCGTTGAAACATGCGTTAGAACTGAAGTAGTATCGAACCAGGTTGTCAAGTATGCTCTTGCCGGTACCTGATGTACTCGAGATACCATAATGATCTATCTACTTGGGTAGCTCGGTACGGATCATTCAGAAGCACCTGCAGGGCCCAAAGATGCCTGATAGTCAGTAGCCAACTGAATTGCAACCGACTGACACTGCTCTGCCAAGTGAGTCTGGTGCTGTGGCGGGGCTAGGGCTCTACCCAACCTAGAGTATAGCTCTGTTGTCTATGTACATATGCTCTATCATCAGGTTCTCACTCACCGATGAAATAAACCGTCATACTAGTACTAGAGAGGACCGGACCTTCCACTGCCATTGGAATCGCCAATGAAAGCCCAGCACGCAGCCTGGTAGGAAGAAGGGTACTCCCATCATGATTTTATTTGGGTTTGACGGATATACTTGCCACAACGTCCTCTTGCCGGTACCTGATGTCGCCATAAGATCATCATGTAGTATCCCGGAGGCCGACCATTCTCAATAACAGGAATGGATCCGTCTCGCTATTCCGAAGTGAATAGCTGATGGTAATGACAACCGTAGAAGTAGTAAGATACACTATGAAGGGCCTCGCGGCCGGCCAGCTAGCACGGGGCTGAATTAGTTGCTAGTGGACTAGAAGGGACCGGGCGAAAAGCAGATGCTACAGAAAGGTAAGTTCTGTGCTGGCCTTCGCTGGCAGCAGAGCCAGGGTGTTTTAGAATTTACGAGACGGAACGATGGCTCTAATGCAATTCAAATTACAGTTTTGCCGGTACCCTGATGTACCCATGATATCGTCATCCTCAGTACTACTAGTACTACTAGTACTGCTAGCCAGCTGAACTCGGAGTGTAGCCACCATTATGCCGAACTACTAGCGAGATAATTCGGCCAGGATGTAATCAAGTTTGCCACCCCCTGGTCAAACAGTTCAGTTCAGTTTGGACCTAGATGCTGGAAACGATGAGGTCGATCGGTAGCGTGGCCTAATAATTGGACCTGACGGATCTGAAGTTTCGTTGTGCACTGCGACGTTTTTAACTGCTACCAGACTAATGTAGCCGCCTTGATGAACTCTTTTTTCACCGTCTCTCTCGCCGCCTGAAATCTGTTCGAGAATCTATGAAGCAGCAGTTTGTTGGGAGCCATTGTGGTTTCCGAGCTTTACTAGAACGGTCTAGCAGTATAAGACTAGGTAGCTCTTGATTAGGTAATTCGCTAGCCACTTCCTCTTCGTTGCAAGGTCTCTAGCTACTAGCTAGCTTCCCTGGTATCCACGGAATATGATCCATCCCTAAGCTGTTCACGAATGTAGCAAAACGTAGCTTCTTCGTTGAAAATTAACTTCCAAGTTCGCAAGGAACGCACAGATGTTCTAAGAGAAGGATCCGCACAGTTGTTCTCTTGCTTTTATAGGAACGCACCGTTGCTCGTTGGCTCAATCGATATCCAAGTAGGCCCATAACCTGGTCATTGGTGTTCGTACTTCTTCTCTTCCAGAATTCTTTTTTGGCGCGCCTCCTTCCTAGCTAGCTAGCCAAAAGATCTTTCTTGCGAATTTTCATTCGAATTTCTCATTGGGCTTCCGCAGGAGGACGAACTCTATCCAATGAATGCATCTGGTGTCATGACACCTTCTTGTACGTACCAGCTAGTAGTTACTAGTAGAGCACATTCCACAGACAGTAGATATTTAGCTCTGTAGTACAACTGGTAGTAACAGACACTGAAGGAAGAAAGAAACAGCACAAGCTGTCCGCAATCAAGACGGAGACGACAGACAACAAAGATACCCTACCAACATAGACGAGATTGCTACATCATCTACCGGCAACTCCATACTTTGAGTCATTGCTAGCTCTAGAAGAACAACAACAAGAAGACAAGCTCAACACTAGGTGCAAGCAGACTGACATTCCATTTCTCAGAGAATAGATAGCTAGAGTAAGAATGTTTGGTGGAGTTGTTACCTTTCACGATGACTCGCTGCTTGGTTGTGGCGGCGGTGAAGAAACGGCGGTTGCCGAAGTTGTCGGTGCGGTTGTAAACCAATTGATGTCTTCGGGGCAAGGACTCGTCTTGCTGTCAACTTTTCTCTTGGCGCTCAGTCTGTCCATGTCCACTACAAGTACAAGTACAAGTACTAGTACTAGAAGTGTCAGCGAGGAAAGCAGGACTGCCTCAATAACTGCCGTCACCACCACTGGCCAGAGAAGGAGCAGCCGCCGCCGTAGCCAACAAGTCAACCCGGAGGATCGACGGAAAACCGAGTTTTTGAAGGCCTTTGTTTCCAACCAAAACAACTCCATGTGGGGCATTGCCATTTGATTTGAACGATCAGTTGAAACGGATCTATCAAGAAGGAAGGAAGGAAGCACAGGTCAACATTAGATTTGGACTGGTTGCATCTGCTCCGCTCAGTGCTAGTAGAGTGAGTCTGCAAGACCGGTAGTCTCATGTGCCAATGCATGAAACACACAGTTGCCAATCCATTCAGGTTCTCTTCTGCACGAGTCCCAGGTCAAGTACTACCATTACTGTACTGACTGGCAGGTCTACAAGTTCATATATGTAGGAATTTTGGAACCCCTGAGGGTTTTTCCTTTTCGGTTGCCGTTGGCTGTGTACCTACTAGTCTGAGATTACCGAACATTACCTGCCTCAGAGACAGCCAAACCAACCCAAAAAGCAGCGGCTGTCTAGCCTGAGAATTTACCAAACATTGTGCCTCAGAGACAGCCAAAAGAAGAAAGAAAAAGTCGACACTGAAGATTCATTTGAATCGAATCCAACTATATATAAAGATACCAAGTTTTTGAAACAGTATTGCATGCCACAGCTTCGTCCGACCTCCTCCATAGTCATCTTTCGTCAAGCGGGGCCTGCGGAATTAGAAATGAAGAAAAGGGATTCACATCGTGTTTCGGATCCATGGATTCCATCCACTGAGTCTATTGCTAGTAGGATCTTGCAATGCCTACTAGTACTTTCACCCACGGTTTCGTTGCAGGATGAATCTCAACGTTTTATCGGCTTCGGATAGTTTTGGCACGGTGCCTATAAAGTTACATTCGTCCTTATCGTTTCATTGTCGTCTGGAATGATTTGTTTCTGCTCCTCAACTTACCTGAAGCTACGGTACTATTACTGGAACATGACCCATCTTTCGGAAGGAAAAGTAGTGAAGGAAACACATGATGCACAGCAGGAACAACAGTCTGCATCCCAAAGCAACTGGAATTGGACCCATTCGTCGTCCGACAAAGCTGCGAGGGTAAAATCACCTACTAGTAAGCACTGCATTGATGGCCCGAACCAGTTCATCTGTCACCTTAGTTTTGCACCAAAAGCCCGGCCCAGTCCACGCTTGTACACACAGTAGCTACCTGCCTATCTTGATGGTTGACAGATAGGTAGTCCCTACTAGCTTTGCCACTCAGGAAGCGATTTTGCCAGTAGGTAGCCGCCATGGATTTTCAAAAGGACGGAACTCTTGGAGAGTATCAGGTACGGTCGACCTGACTTTTTTAGTTCTAGCTAGCTAGGTCATGGGACGCCATTGTCAGCTGACTGGCTGGCTAACTTTAGAGGCGACCATCATCATTCTTAAGTTAACTAAGAGGCAAAATTAATATGCCAGGGTGGTGCTGTAGATGGCACTCATCGTAGCTACTAGCTAGCTAGAGCTAGCTAGCCAGTGCTACTTCTACGGCACCACCAGGCACCATAAGATCCAATTCGTTCGGTGATTATGGCTACTAGCTAGCTACTACTATTAGCTAAAAGTTCAATGCAGCATCAGAGAAACTAGTGTCGATGAAGGATCCTTTCTGTTCCGCACCTTCAGGACTGTGCCACTGGCTAGCTAGTAGTGACGAACCTGAGTGATAATTTAACCATTGCGTTCGCTTTTGGGGCGTTGCTTTTAGGATCATGATCTGGAAGGCTAAGGAAAAGAAGCTGCCGAGTAAATAAAGCGAAGCGTCCTAGATGCTGATGTGGGTTGTACGTACTCGTACGTCAATACAATACTCTCCAAAGCAATAGTTTAGATTATCGGCTGCTCTAGTCGTCATGCATCCAGTATTCTTGTAGGATTGGCGAAGAAACACTGTAGGATTCGGTTCTCTTTCGTCTGCTGTAGATGAACATTCGTCATCCAGGTGATAGCTATAGATTCTACTAGGGTGGGAAAGCTTGGAAAAAGAAGCTGCAGAGATAGCGTAGTTCTGGGTGCGTCCATACCAGTACTGCGCTGTACGGTTGGAGTGGAAAGGGCTTCCAAGCACAGCCTCAACCTTCTATGGATTCCCTTGACAATCAAGTAGGCTAGCTAGCTTGCTGGCTAGCTAGCTAGAGTACTGGCGTGAGTGCACGATAGAAGGAATGAATGTGTGATTTATTTTAGTTATGAATATGATTATGAAGGTACAAGTAAAACTGAAAATGTATATGCATGCTATCGAGGGGGGTAGTCAGACCAGACCGACAGTACCAGGAGCCGAATGCATAGGTTTCTGGGGATCTCCCAAAGCAAACGAGATAGGCACTCCTTCTTTCTGGCTTCTAAGAGATGGGGAGGCGGGTAGCCAAGGCAATGGGCCGTGAGACTTTTGGATGTTTGTCGGTGTCCTGTGTTGTGCAAAGCAGCGATGATTGATGACGGAGTCCGCACTGCATCCAAGGAAACTTGAATATCCAGGATGCCGTGGATCCACAAAAACCAATCCATTGGACTTTGCCTGGGGGTCAGCTCAGCTTTGGAACGAATCGACAGAAAAATGAGATCTTCAATTGCAGCTGCAATCGGGTCTTCGCTGAGGAATGGCAGGAGGGGATGGAGAGGATCCATCCGAATCCCAACGCTTGATGGGCTCACCGCTGCGGTGATCGTGCGTGTGGTGGCTTTGGTTACGGGTTGTGGTAGCGGCTCGACCACAGTAGCATCTACTAGAGGCAGTACCTTTCGCTTCTTCAGGATCTATGCGAATGACAATGAACGTTGGAATGCCGTTGTTTCCAATACGATTGTTTTGGCGGCACATGGTGGTTGTGATGTAGTTGTAATTAGTGGTTAGTTGGTTTGAGCATTTGTTGCTGCAGTTGTGATTTTATGACCTACCCATTTCGGGAAGCTGATTTTGTGGCCTGGTAACAGCACGCGGGTAAAAGCTAGCTAGCTGATTCTGGATGGGGTTGGTTCGTATTAGACCTCTGAAGAGTCTTTCACTTGTGTAACTATCAAAGCTAGCTAGTAGCTCTTCTCATTGCAGAGTACAGTACCGCGCTAGTTTCCTTCCCTCCCACGGTGGTTAATAACGCCCTCATTACGGTGTAATAAACAGAACACCTGGAATACAGCGAAGGCAAAAATGCGAAGCTGCTTCGAAAGGACCGGTCATTTTTGGCTATTTCTGTCGACAATATGCCTGCTGCAAGGGATAACGTCATTCTAAATCAGTACTTCTTTTGTCTTGCGTGTCCTACTCTTCGCGGCATCAATCTTTTTTGCAGTAATGGCTCACGGGCAGGAGAACGGTCGCCGTTTTCAGTGGTCATCATTAGTGATATTTTGGGCAATTGTACGGAGTAATCTTTAGTGCGTACAATATCACGCACCATTGAAATGACCGGAGGAGTGCTACTTTACTCCTGAGTACTCTGATCTTAAAACATACTTGTACTCACATACTTGTAGTACTACGGAGTAAGCGCTTGAGTGGTTCACTAAAGTTCGCTTTTATCGTGCCACCTCAACAGTCTTTTCGATACTCACTAAAGTTACTCCGAGTAGCCACCAATAAATCTGTTTGGTGCATCTTATTACATGAGTAGTACTCCGAGTTCTTCCTAAACAACAGAAATACGTCATCCCTTATTTAGTGATATTGTAAGAACCCTTGAGACTAGCAGCTATCCATAGTACATACGCCGATTCAAGCAACTCTAGTAGTTAGCCTAAATCGTACTTCGAAGTAAAAGAAGCTCACTTCTGGAATCTTGCCAAAAGCTTTCTCAACTTGACTTATCAAGAGTTCAAGAATCAAGACTTCAATGAACTCGTTCCAAAAGGACACATGGTTAGGGTGATGCCGCGAATGCGAAGGTAATGAACGACTGGGAGCTTCTTGTGCTTCTCCTTTCTACGGTTGTTCGCATTTATGAAGGAAGAGAAATAACCGAACCCGAAACAATTTTCTGACAAATGCATAATAGTGCCCATGTTTTTGTGCTTCGAGTTGTTTTAATAATCTTCCAACGGTACATCTCTTCTGGGATGAAAACTGCACACCGATAAGAAATGCTTGGATCCGTTAGCTTCTTCACCTTCCGCGGAGCTTTCAGGCTAACCTTCAACCACTGACTAAAACTACTTTCCTTCTTTCATATTCTTTACTCAGGGATATCATCTTTGTAAAATTCTCTCTCTTTGGATGAAAACCGAGCAGCACTTCCGAATACCGCAGACAGTACCACCAGTACCCTTCCCCAACCGGTTGAGAAGTACTTCTTCTCCAGCTCACTTCGGATGAAAAACCGATACTGTAGGGTACAATACCACAAATCGGATGGAACCTTCCCCAAGATAATTACAATACCGGTCATCATCATGTTGACACATGCGCATTGCAATTTGAGGTGTGTTACGTTCCTTGGTGATGATGATGACTTGTGGGTTCTGGGCAAGGATGGATCTCTTCAATCTTATCCTTTGTTCTTTTTCTATCTTACTGCAGAAAAAATACTCTATTTCCATGACCCGCGTACTTGTACGGAACGAGTTCGGTAGTGTGGCCAAACTACCGTAGCCCCAAGTATGCCTGGATCAATCTTTCTTGGGCAACTTTTGAACTACCAGGGCTCCTAGGACAGCCACCAATCCATTACATAGCACACCCCGAAGAGACAAGTTTGTTGGAATAAGTTCCTATTAGAAGCATGGGTGTCAGATGTTGAGATGACATGGTCTGACTTTGTCGTGGCGATTGGTCGCTTTTATATCCAGCGGTACATGCAGCAGAGAAGGATTCTTCATTCTTCTAGTCAATCCTCTCTATCGATGGAGCGTAGATGTCCAAAACAATACCGTAGGTTTGTGTTGGAAAGCCATCATACCGAGAAAAGGAGACCGGGAAATGGTTGCCTGCGAGTCCGCAGTTTGTGTCTACATCGTCACCGGCGGCACTTCTTAAAAAATGAGCACGCGCAAAAAGAAGTTCAAAACTTTCGTGAAGATGGCTGGAGTGACGCCAAAGTGGTTACGCAGGGTGTGGTTGGGGAGCTTTCTGTCAGTGTACGGTGATAGAACTAAGCAGGGACAGAGTATTCTTGCGACCGGTGTGTCACCTCTGGTTGTGTGCTTGAGTATTGGACGTGGCGTGAAGAAGATATATTGGTGGAATGGGCTGCGTGTTCACAAAAGGAAGTGCAGGTTCCATACGAAAGGAACCGTCGAAATATTTCGGAATCAAACGAGGCAGGAAAGTTGTTTCGCTTTGCCCATTTTACAACCTGATAAGAGTCTCGAAGAAATGAAAATTGTGGTGGTGGGTTTACCTCTTTTGAACTTTTGGTTGTGGATCCATTTGGGAGAAGGGATTGGTTTCCGCACAAACACACAAGACTCGGATGTGGTTGCCGAGTTATGGTGAGGCTTTCAAAGAATATTCCGCCGAAAGAAAGACAGCAAGTTGGGTTTTGATGACGCTGTTAATTGTGGAGGACATTTTGTCGACTCTCTTGAATGGATTATGGAATCCATCCAATGAATGTATCCGCACCTGGAACCCCCGCTCGTATCTGTTCCTTCTACCTGTTTTCTGGGTGGATTCATTATTAGTTGCCGTTTTCATTACAGAGCCTAGTGGTCGTTGCACGGAATAGAGAGTTGCCGGAATACAAAAGGAATGCATTGGCATTGTTTCTACCCCGTCTTGATCCATTTCGTCAATGCGGTTGCTGCGACAAGTAGGAACCGTGGCATTGTACTTGATTTACGGACATCCAACTCCTCATATTACTCTGTGGCTACTGCTGTCAAATTCCAGCCCTAGCTCGTCGTTCTTGGTGGTAAAAGCGGGACGCAATGGTGTGGTTTGTCGGTGAGTCGTTATTCTCTTGTTCCTTGCTGCTGCTGCTGTTGCTGTCGTAGTGAGGTATAGTTAGAGAGAGGTGTAGCACGACAGTACAAATGCAGGGTGTATGTTGTACAAGGATCAAAGGTTTCACTGTGTCACCACATGAATGGATCATGTTTGTCGTATAGAACGAGATGGGAAGAGCATATCCGATTCGTTGGTTGGTGGAATGTTTAGCCGCATTCTCCTGATCCATCTTGCAGAAGATTTGCTTTCCCAAGGCGATGAAATACTTTCGACCGGTAAAGAAGTGTAGCCGGTGCATGGTTGGTTTTGATGGATGCCGAGGGATTGTTTGTAGAACGGTGGAGCGGAAGAAAAAGAAAAGATTTTCGCGACTTCCCACAGAAAAGTCCATGTTACGCCTCGCAAACAAAATTACATGCGTAGATATGGATCCAGCGTTCATAACATTGTTCCGAAAAACGCTCCATTAATGTGGATGTGGATTGCCGTGGTAAATGCAATCCCTCGCTAGACGTTTTTATCCCGACTCAGGGATGACGACAACAATGGCAGCATTTCCATTTCAGCGTCTTTGACCATCCGTTTTGGTTGGAGTCGTTCCATGGTATGACAAGTTGGTGGTAGATGATCTGAATCCACAATGGATCTCTCAGATGGATCCGTTGCCGTTACATTCCAATCCAAATTGTCGTCATAACTTTGATCGTGCTCTTGGTGTTCTCCCATCCAACTTCTCATACGTTGTCGTTGTCGTAGTAAAAAGTTCAGGAATGCCTGTCGGCGGCTGCAAGATGTTTGGAGCTCGTCTTCGTCGTCGCTATCTCCTTCCCTCGTAAAAATTGGGATGGAAATCCTTGCCAGACTTCCTCTCAACGCCAACCAAAGTTGGCGTGTCATCCAATTCCAAGCTCTGTCTGGATCGTCCACGCGCCACTTGACTTGAATTTGACGACAATACCACCTCCAATATTCCCGACGAACAAGTTGGTAGGCTGCGCACAAGATACCAACCAAACAAACAGCTGAAAATAGGTAGTTGCCCATCCGTTGTAGTTGCAGTTTCAGCTGCCCTTCTTTTTCTTCTCTTGCTGCTGCTACTGCGTCGTTTAAAGAAGGTACTTGTGCGTTGACATTTACTTGCATCGAGTAAAAATAATATGGGAGTTGAAGCAGACATTCCAAAAGGATTCGAAACACCAACAACTTTTGGACCAGTGGCAAGTAGTGCTGATTCTTAGAGGCTCGTAGTGGTAGCGGGGAGGAAGAAGTACTACCACTACCACTAGTAGCAGTAGTGCTTGGACGAAAGCTACGATTCATGATTGTACAATACTCGAATGAAGCCGTCCGTCGACTGAATGAATCCTTCACTTCAGGCAACCACTCTTCTTCTTCGTCGTTATCTTCTCCTCCCTTTCGACCTTCACTGCCGTTTTCTTTCAGCTACATGGCGCAGTGCCTGCGTTCCGATGGCGAGAGACAGATAATCTAAACTAGTGCCACTGCTGTATGAGCACTGGTAGTTCATCAGCTACTGCTCTTGCTGCAGCTGTCCTTTCGGATGGAAACGGCTACTTTGTTGGGAAACAGGAAAAGGTCTATGGTCGCACCCTTGCCCAACTACAAACAGTAGGTTTAAACGGTTTACATTTAAAGATTGAGACGGTTTACATTTGACCGTCTTATTTATTAAATAAAAAATTACCCGGGTAATTTTGTGTTGGGTCATTTCAATACCGGATGTCGTTGTTATTAAATAATTTTTTAAAAAATTATTGGCATCCGGCACTTAATCAGTCATAAGGGTTGTAAGTTAGTGCAAATTTGGGATGGGGGTTACCTGCAAGCTGATCTGTCGTACGTCAATTGCGACCAATCAAAATTCAACGGTGCCAGCTCATTCGCCCGATCGTGAACAGCAACGCTTATTCATTCCTCCTCAGGTGGCGACGCGCTTACCAATGCAATCAATTACACTACAGCACTGCTACAGTAGTAAGTAAGATTGAGCTGGTTTTGACACTGTGCTTGACTGCTTGTACGGGTTCTTTTTCTACTGACTGTAGACGTATTCTTTGCCACTGACTGTCTCGCATGCCGTATCGTACTACGAACCATTAATTTTATTGTTTTGACTATCGAGTATCGATTTAGGTTGCTACTATTTGCTACTGCAGTAGCTAGCTAACTACTGTAATGGAGTTGTGCTGTACATCATAGTAACGCAGACATTTTCGCGAACAGAGCGGATTCGCTTTCTCAGTACACGTGCTTGTTCACATTCTCTTTGGTCGTCAGCAGCAGAAAGAAGAGCCGCAGAAAGAAGAGTGCGACACACGACTCAATACACTCCCTAGCATGTGCGTCTAAAAGTTAGAGCAAACAAAGGCGTGGTCGGGGCCTCTGTTAGCTCTAACTTTTAGACGCGCACATGCTAGGGAGTGTATTGAGTCGTGCTTGTTCGAGAGTGGGGTTGCGACACGATTAAATGCCGGCCGGCGTGCACTGCTGTAAACATGTGCTGGCACGTTGCCTAGAAACAAGAGACCCCAACGTCCAGATCTAGCTGCTCCTAAGTACCGGTATAGTACATACAGTTGGTGGAGATGCCTATCATGTTGATCGTAGTAGTTCTTTACTGACGGGGTCGAACATTGGTACCGCATCAGCGCTACATTACGAACAAGAAGAACCTGCGTTCAGTTGAACCGCCACCTCAGGGCGATCTTACGATACATGCTGTTCGTGAAATGGGAAATGCTTCCTCTGGCCATTGCATTCGGTCCCCTTTTTCTGAGCTGTCCGAACAATGACCGTTTAATAAGGGAGCCAAACCGTTCGCGGGTGAACATTACTTATGGCGCATTGCGTGGTGCACTGTGCTTTCTCATTCAGGTATTCATCGGCTCACTGACCACCGCATAATCATACGTACATACGATTGACAGCTATCAAGCATGTTACGAGAGAGGGAAGCTTTTCGCCATATTACTGATATTAGCAGTGCTCACAATTCATCAACCCATCACATCAAAAGAGAAAACATCTTTCTCTTCGTTCCTTTACTACCCATTCACTATTAATCAATCACCAATAGCTAGCATGTGTGCCACTATCTTCACCACCATTAGCAACAATAAGCGTTCCAACACGGACCTGGCACAAGAACAACGGCCTCGCAAAATGCAACGCATTCTCATGTCCAGTTTGCCGGATCGTCTTTCTACGCAACACGTAGAAGAATCGAATCCGGAATCACTCTTGAAGGGTCCCATCTACTCGTTTTCCGACTTACTCGATAATTTCTTCCAAGCACCGACGGACGAAGAAATTGCCGCCTACGATTTCACCTCGACGAACGCCATTCGCAATCAAGACATGGCCGCCTTGAGGCAATTCCACAAAGAAGGACGTCCTCTCAAATGCTCCAACAAATTTGGCGAAAGTTTGTTGCATATGGCATGTCGTAAAAACATGGTTGAAGTCACTACTTTCCTCGTCCAAGAAGCACAAGTACCATTACAAGTGTGTGACGATTATGGCAAATCCCCCTTGACGGATGCCTGTTGGGCCCACGAAACCAACTTTGAACTCATTGATTTGATTTTGGGAGCATGTCCGGATTTGCTGTACATTCAAGACAAGCGTGGGTTTACGCCGCTGGCCTATCTCAAGCAAGAAAAGTGGGCCGCTTGGAATGTTTACCTCCAAAGCAAATCGCCCGAATTTTTGAAACCAAAGTACTTGACTTTGGCCCACAAGCAGTAAACGTGCCCATGACGCGTGTTTACTTCAACAAATAGAACATATAAAAACAGCACATAAAACATCATAGAAAGAAAATCCAAGCACATACATACATACATTAAGACTAGTAGGAGTTTTTGTCAGCGCAGTACGGTCAGACCTTCCTACTTCGACTAGTAGAAAGAGAATGCAGCTACTATGTAGCTACTACTAGCAGCATAACAAACCCATGAAGCCTAAAAGTGACAATCATGCAGTTCGTACCCTATAGTCCAACTCTTTTGTGGGAAACCTCCGTTGGACTATAAACACGACTTGTACCGGATATGATTCGCAACGCTTGAGTCCAAAAAACGAATTGATGGATTCATTGTATCAGCAACAACGAATATTCGTTGGACTCCCAAAACAGTCCAAGAAGTGGAGTTCAACACGCTGAACGTCTATATTGTCCTGCGGCAAATTATATATTGAACAATGAGCAAAAACAGTTGCTATCCTTCTCGGCGTGTCGTTTCTAAGAGGAATGACGACGACATAATGATGCCCCCTGGCCATGCACCTTCGATCTCGGCTTTTACTCCAATTCGTACTGAGACAGAAATTGTGCCTTTGCGACTAGCCACGCAGGAGGTCTCCGCTGAGGGAGGCTCGGCGGGATGTGGCAACCAAAGAATGAAGTCGTCCTTTAAAAAACGACTGCCAAAGTCGTCGCTGTCCTTGGTCACAACTATCAGTAGAAGCGGGTTTCCATGCCGTGAACATTCCAAGAAGAAACAAAAGACAACTTTCAAGTCGATTGTGGATGATCCAGAGGGTGACATGGAGAAAGTGCCTGTCGAGAGCCGTGATTGCAGATCCAACGCTCTGATGGCAAAGAACAAGCGAAAAAAAACTTTGAAGCCAACTCCTATTCGTTTGCAATCAATCGCAGCTCTTAGAGTATACCACTTTGTGACTTTGAAGGACTATGGATTGAGCAACTCTGAAGACAAGTCAAAGATGCTTGGAACGCAACTACTTGCGGGAAGTAGTTGCTCTGTATCCCATTCAAAACTCGCCATGCGTTGTAATTCACCCAAAATATGCCATACGGAAGACGAGGAGGATAGCGAATCCAGGTTCTCAGAAGATGAGCTTCTTACTGGTAGTACAGGCCAGTCATTCCCTTCAACGTTTTCCAAGGACACCAATTTCGAAAAAATCCGCACTACTCGTTCACACGATAAAATTTCAAAGCACCTTGATACCGAAGAGGAAGAGGAAGAGCTTCGTCGCGCCTTTTTAGAAGAGGAAGACGACGAGGCAGAAGATACCATCGTTCCTGTCGAAGCCGAAGACGAAGAAGTAGAGCATATTCTCGCCGCTTCCAAGGAAGAAGAAGTGCAAGATATGCTTGCTGCTCTGAACCAGATGGAAGGCCTGAAAGATGACCAAGAAAACATGCACGCAATTCGCACACTTATATCCCAAGCCACGAAGAACCCTGATGGTCGCGGAGCTCTGCTGAATATAGATGATGTCGTGGCCTTTATTGTTCAGAAACGATCTGAAGCTGAATTTTTATCAGTGGCAGGCGCGAGCTGCCCAAGCTCCTCGCGGCAAACAAATGATGATCCACGGACAATGGAAGATGCGAGACTGATGGACCAGGCGAGGTTGGCTAGCGAACAAGCTAGGGAGTTGGAAGAGAAAGCTCTTCAAGAACGAAGGGAAAACGAGGAGCGTGTCAAGTTAATGAAAAGCACGATGGATGAATGGCTGTACCCGCCCTCGGAGGACGATAGGAGGCACATGTTTCCGGAATCGTGGCTACTCAAGCATGAACCTTTGATGCCTCTGATGAAGAAGATGATAAATCTGCAGTCAAAAGGAGTTGCCCGGCACGAAACAGAGGTAAAGCAGAAGCTGATCTGTCTGTTGAAGGTTGAAAAGCGAGCGAAACGGTATCATTTCGATGCCCCCAAAACATACTTCACAACTGTTGTAGCGGGACGCATGTTGCTGGCTGCATCCAAAGAGGTAGGAGACGCACCACCGGTGATGACAGGAGAGATTGACAGCATAGTCCAAACGCTTGAAGAGGGCATGAGCTGGAATGTAGATAAATGGACTGGTGGAGTTCCAAGCATCTTTCAGACAGGAAAACCAAAATGTAGAGATGAGATGGTAGATCTCACCATATGATTAGATTGATTTGTGGAAGACAAGTGCTGTTTCCATTCAAGCTTGTAAGGCTTTGGCATGCTTTTGAAGGGAGTTGTAGCTAGAATTGGTTCAAGACACCCATTTTACTATTCCCAGATAAAAACCCTAACCAGGTGCAACAACAGACTGAGGTTGGAAGTCTTTTGTTGGTTACCTAGAATGTTAGAAATTTGAATTTTTGTTGTTGCTTGTTTGCAGCCTACTCATGTGATGGTTGGGGTGGGGGTGCTAACTTGTGTGCAAACAATTCAAAAACCCAACATTTTGGGTGATGCAATCATCAATGCACTGCAGCAAGTGGTTTCCAAATGATTTGAGTTCACGGAATTTGTCTTCTCTTTCTTCTGGAACCTGTCATCACCAAAAGGGCCCACAATGGCATTTCAAACTGGCATGGGAGAAGGCAGACATCAACTGAACATGTGGATCAAAAAAGCTCTACAAGACTGTTGTCAAAGTTCATTGCTTGCAAAATGCAGATTGCCAAGTTCCCTGTGACTGATAAAAAATGAACCCCCAAATGATGAAAATCAGAATGACAAATTGATGTGCACCATGGTCACAGACAATTGAGGTGCAAAACGACATGTTGTGTTTCACATTCTGCTGGCAATTTGACAAGACAAAAGCTGCCAAAACCAGTTGAATCACTGTTGCAACTGTGTGCACGAAAGGTTCATGTTTCGATGGTGGAAATGACAATGCGTTCAAACGCAGCATCAATGCTCAGAAATGTTTGACAAATCACTTGCGATCAAAACATGCCCAAAACAGTCATCCTCATCCCTTTCAGATGCCCTGAATCTGACAAACAAACAAAAAAATCAACAACGCAATCTGTAAATTTGGAAACCATCAAAACAAATGATGACGCACCAAATCACCTCAAAAAGGACAAGTTGTCAGAGAATTGTGAGGAGTGAAGAGCTGTGAGGTGCCAGCAGAGCCAGTCTCTTGGAATGATTTCAAACAGCTTCTCAACCATCCAAATGCTGATGTGATGACAAAACGACACGTTGACATTTCCCACAAACTTGTGCAGCTGGACAAGACTCATTTGGCAGTGACATTGCAAACACATTCTTTGGGCTGAAGAATGAACCAATTAGCAACAACCATCAACGCATGTTGCATTGCAATCAGCATCAGTGCAACTTTGTGGGTCTGACATTTCACCTGTCAAGCTTTGAGTCAGCTTGCACTCAACACATCAATGAAAATGCAACAACAAGCAGATCCAATGCATCTCTCTTGATGCTTGAAACACGTGCAGCCGAATTGCATTCAGTTGAGCATCAATTGTCTCAATTATTCTCGAGAAGTGTCTGTGAGATTGTTTGCATTGTCTCAGGGCAGAAGAAGATGACATTCAGATTGTCTCCAGCAATTGCAATTTGACTTCTGAACCAAACAACAACAAACTTGGCTGCCCTTGATGAAAGATTGCAAAAGTTTGCACACAAAGGGATGAGCTGTGATCACAGTCAAAGAAGATCATGTGGGCTTCCAAAAAGCAAGTGTCTGTTTGCAAAACTGAAACAAAACAAGAAACAAGCTTAAGAATCACACTCATTTTTCTAATTCAAAAGGACACACACAACGTCACAACAATTGAAAAATGCTCCAGTGAAAAAATGATTGCAACTCACAATGTGGTCACTTTGTTTCTTCATCATACATTCACATCAATTTGACAGATCTTGTCTCTAGAGTTTCATTCAAATGTGTTTTTTTGTTTTCCTTTTTGATGTTTTGGATTGGTGATTCTTCGTTTGATGATGTTTTAATTTTTTTCTTCTGGATTCTCTGGCAGTGACAAAAGCATGAAGTGAGCACATCTGCATTGTGTTTTCAAACATGTTGTCAAATCACATTGATGGGCATTTTTTCTTTTGAAGATCATTGTGTTCACACAAAAACAAGCGCTGTTGTGCAGAAATGAAAGAGTCTGCATAGTTCAACAACTGTTTTTTCTCCACATTCCACATCTGTTCTCCACACTGTTGCCTTCTTTTGGATGACTGTGACTTCAGTTTTGGCAATCACATGTGTTGCAACAGCTGCAAGCAAGCAAACAAAGATGTTGTTTCATCAGCACCACTGTTGGTGTCATGGCAGTAGCCCTTCTTTTGAACTGAAAAGAAAAAAGGGCTGGTTTCCAGACGCACACACAAGCTTCAATTCTGATCCCTAAATCCGGTCGTTACCTTGGATTAGTTCACTGGAGCTCCGATCGTCGCCGCCTCAAATATTAATCAATTCAAAGCGAAAGCTTGCTTTAGCGACTGATGAGGAGTAGTTCCAAACTAGTAAGTGGCGCCAGTACCCAGTCGGTCGAATCAACTGGATCTTGGGCACCTTCACGTTTAAAAATGAATGACTGAATGCACTAAATCCAATTCGTCTTATGGTAGTGGTCATTATGATTCAAATCTAATTAATTAGATGGGGCATCTAATAAGGAGGCCCAACCAATTTACTTGATACCATGGTTCAGTAGCGCTTCCGCGTAAGCCTGGTACTAGTCTACTGTATGTACCGGTATTGGTTCGATCGTGGTAGCCAAAGTACTGTAATAATGGTATGCAATCTTGGACGCCTTTGGATTCGTCATTCATCTCAATGTCCACCGTCTCTTTTCTTTTGCGCGCAACCCAGCAAGATCGACCAAAGGTCGCTTCTCTGAACAAGTCGTGGTCCCCACTATTCCTTGCTTGCCGGTAACCCCACAACTTACTATCTGGCTAGCTAACAATATTTGAAAGTTAGCTTCTTGTCGACACAAAACTCTCTATCAATAGAAGTATCTATCCATATTACTACTACTACTAATCTAATACATGAAAATGATGGCACGAATTGCGCTTCTCTCGGCCCTCTTGGCCTCCACCGCGTCCGCCTCTTGGTTGAAATCTCCCTTGCAAGACGCCATGGAACAACGTCAACGTCAACTCCAAGAGGAAGAAGTAGTGATCGAAACAACGCCCTGCTTTTGTGCTTGCACCATCGACGAAACCGTGGGTGATATGGACGGAATTGCCATGGTCGCTCAAACCGAGGAACTCATGGAAGAGGGCCAGTCGTCCTTTTGTGCTAGTTTTGATGCGAGCATTGATTTGACGACCCGAGGCGAGGCCGTCTGCAACGACTTTTGTTTGTATACCGATGATGATTCCGCCGTCTTGGGAGACGGAACCGATGGCGTTTAAACGAAATACACAACCTTGTGTGAGTGGGGAAAAAAGCCCCCATAAAACCATCACCATCTCTGCAAGTACAATCCATCCACACGACACTTCATGTCAAGTCCAGTTGTTGTTGTTGGAGCTGGGAACCAGAAAAAGAGTCGCAAGTTCTCTAGTCGTAAAAGTATTATCCAATTCATATATAATAAAAGCAAATGATTACAATAAATCTCTCATTTGTTCATACTAGTAGTATGTTGCCGCTATTGTTTTTGTCGTCTACCTACTGCATTCCCTTCCGTCCCCATTTGAAAGGTTATGTACTGGCTAGATAGAACCTGAAGAGTTCTGCAGGGCTGGCTAGTTGGGATTATGTATTGTGCAGGACCACATCCGATCCATTCCAAAGTAAAGTATATTCCTAATGACGCCGCACTTATATAGTAGCAGTAGTTAATCAAGCTAGCTACTACTAGCTAGGTGGGGCCTAGCCTAGCTACTTCGCTAGCTGTCCCAGCCAGCTGGCTAGCAACCTATCGATGTGCCCCGGTCTGGTCTCGCCCCTAGGGAAACATAGTCTATTCACACTGGTCTGGTCAGGCCTGGTGAAACGGAAAGGAGAAAGATCTTGCGATCGCGGACCTATGCAGCACAGAGCCTGCACTTGGAAGGAAATTCATTGGCTTGACTAGCCCTCCAACTTGAACGTTCCACCAGAATTCCAAACTGTCTAGCTAGTAGAAACACATGTGCATGTGGCTAGCTGGAAGACGAGCAGCTAACATAGCGGCAACCAACACTAGTAGGCCACAATTTGTTCCATCATGTCCATGGGTTTGCCACGGCCGAAACACTGCCTGTCTGTCTGTGCTGCTGCACAACGGCAATCACTTTTTTGGGAGAAAAAACAGAATGTGGATGATGGACTGCAATTGGACTGCAATTGCTGCATTGTGTGTTCGAATGCGAAACAGACAGAGGGAAAGAAAATGAAAATGTCACAACACCAACCAACAGTTCCGTGCTGTGTCGACATGAACAGCGGCTTGCGATGGCAGACACTCGCTTTCAATTGTTTCTCTCCCGATTGTGAGAAAAGACCAATTCTCAAACAGTTTGCATTTTCCTCCCTTTTCCCTCCACTGCTGTGTGCCAGCATGGTTGGATCCATCCATCCATCACACTGCATTGACAGTCAACTCGCTCTCTGTCTCCTCGTCGCCCGAATCTGCCGCGGGCGACAACACATGAACATGATCTTCCACAAAGGAATCTTCGCTTTTGTGGCCGTTGGGAGCCACAGACTTGTGATTGGGAGCAATGGTGGCAGCATCCAATGCCTTGTCATTCCAATCATGGTGGGTGTTTGGAAATGCATCTTGGTCGTTTCCTTCATTTGGAGGAATTGGAGGATTGTCCGAGTGGGCAAAGCAACAATTTTCTTCGTCGCTGTCCGTGCTCGCAAAGACGTTGTTAGCCGCAGCTTGGCTACCAATGTCACAGCAGCGTTCCTAAGCAGCAGCAACATGGTGATTGCGGATCGTTCCCGTTCCTAGCGTTGTTGCCCACAGGACCGCTTCCTTCCGGCTTGGCGCTTGAAAAGCAACAATCGTCTTCGTCTTCTTCGCTGTGGTCGTGAGTGTCCGCATGGCTGTTGTGGCCCCCCTTGAGACATTCCTCTGTTGAATGCATCCCTGACATCCACTCACAAGGGACCAATGGGGTGCTCCTCCATCAAGTCCATCACTGGCTCCTGCCGGCAGCGCTGCCTCACTGGCACTTCCCTTGTGCAACGTGCATGCAAACATCAAATCAATCACTGGCTCCTGCTGGCAGAACTGTTCCAGGGGCACCTTCCCTTATGTGACATGCACACACACACACACACACGCACATGCATGCAACCACGCCATTTTCAGTCACTTTTGAATCCCTTTTGTCAATGAAATTTGGATGGACCCCACTTCACTAGCAGCTAGTTGGGGGCAACTCGTTTTAAACAACACGCCGAGTGATCATTATTTTCTAACGATTGAACAATCGCCGTCGGCCGGCTCGTTGTGTACAGCCAATGCTGTGCTGACGACTGAACGATCGACGTACTGACCAAGGATCGGCTTGCCCTACGGTCGGTGCGGCAGTATGAGGAAGAAGAAAGATGCGCATCTTCCCGTCTCCTTCCAACAAATCGAGGACCGCGCCAAGAATAATTGATCTTTTGCATGTGTTGTGAATGATGGGTACTAGTACTAGCTATAGTACCAGTACCAGGTACCCCATCGATCCCCATGACTGTGTCATCACCCCACGGCCACCAACCCATCCATGGAGCAGACAGTGTGAAATGTCTATGCAACCTTCACTCTACTAGTCTACTATACAAGTGTTGACTGTGAGTGTTGTTGAGGATAATGACAAAACTAAATGCCAATGCCAGAAGAAGAAGAAGGCTGACAACGGCTATCCTATTGGCATTTAGTGGTGCAATCATGCTGATCTTTTCCTTGTGCCAGCAAGGCGAACGAAATTATGTTCTTGTGACCACGATGTCACTACTAGTAGAGGAATCCTCCGCCTTGAATGCAAAAGCTACAACAAAAGCCACTGCTACAACAACTGACAATAATACCACCACAACAATACCCAAATTGGAATTTGTGCACATTACCAAGACCGGAGGCAGCGCGATTGAAAAAGCCGCAGCGACCCAAGCTGGCATTGCGTGGGGAGCTTGTCATTACCACCACGGCCTCTTTCAATCTATGGGATGTCCCTTTCCTCCGGATTTGGAACACGCCGTAAAATTAACGGCAAATCATCCATTTTCATCTTCTTCCATCAGTCGATGGCACATTCCCTTGCAATATTTGGAACCCCACCCCTTTTCTTCGTCGAAAACCTTTGCCGTCGTCCGAAATCCTTATGATCGGGCTGTGAGTTTGTATTATTGTCCTTGGGCGGCGTATCAAGGAGCCGATCGCGACACAAACATTGCCGGGTTCAATCAATGGATTCAGAACCAAGTGAAAAGGCAAGAAGGTATTTTGATGACCCCTCAAAGCCTTTATATTTGGGATGCCACGCCACACAAGAATGATAATGAAAGTCGTCGTCAAATAAAAATGGTCGATCATGTCCTCCATTATGAAAGCTTGTCGCAAGACTTTCAGCAACTTATGCAGGACTATCATTTGAATATAACGTTGCCCCAGGAAAAATACAATCATAACAACCACAACAAAAACAATGAACGCTTGACCCGGCGTGATTTGACCCGCGAGACAGTTGCCTTGATCAATGAGGTATATCGGGACGATTTTGAAAATTTTGGATACGAAACAGAAAGAGGGTGTGCTCCTCCAGTACACTACAGTACAGTACAGCTCGTCCCTTGGATATACAAAAAGAGAAAAAGTAAGCCCGACCACCAACCTCCATTCAGTAAAGACATGAACTGAAGCGTGCAATCGTAGATGATCCCTCAGACGAATGTTCTCTCCCCCGAGGATATATAAAGACCTATTCTTATGTATTTTACTCTTCCTTTTCAATCTACTATATAATTGGATTGGAATTGGAAGGGGGGAAAGGCCTCTTTAGCAGGTTCCGACTTTCGAGTGTCTACCGATTTTTTCTTCTTTTTGGAACCCATCCATCCACCCATCAAACTACATTGACAGCCAACTCGCTCTCCGTCTCCTCATTGCCCGAATCCGCCGCGGGCGACAACATATGAACATTATCTTCCACAAAGGAATCTTCGCTTTTATGGCCGTTGGGAGTCATAGACTTGTGATTGGGAGTAATTGTGGCAGTATCCAGGGCCTTGACATTCCAATCATGATGGGTGTTTGTAGGATCCAGATCTTGGTCGTTTCCTTCGTTTAGAGGAATTGGAGGATGGTCCGAAGGATGATGGGTAAAGTAACGATTTTCTTCGTCGCTGTCCGTACTCGTAGAGACATTGTGAGCCGCAGCTTGACTATCAATGCCATAGTAGTCTTCCTTAGTATCATGGTGGTGTTGTTGTTGCGGATCGTTGCCGTTTCCATGATTGTCACCCATAGGACCGCTTCCTTCGGGATTGGTACTTGAAAAGTAATAATCGTCTTCGTCTTCTTCGCTGTGGTCGTGAGTATCCGTATAGCTGTTGTTGGCAGTATTATCAGTGCCAATAGCAGAAGTAGTGGTGGTGGTAGCATTGGCGTTGGCGTTGGCGTTGGCCGCATCCGAGACGTTTGAAGCATAGTCAGCTTGATACTGTGGATGCTGCTGCTGATGCTGCTGATGGTGGTGAGTTCTATCGTCAACAACATCTTCGTCGTTGATGCTGGGAGTTTGAGTATGGCTGTTGGCAGCGGTTGTAGTAGCATCATCATCATTGTTGTTGTTAGCCACGTGTTGATTGCTGCTGTGATTGTTGGCAATGACAGACTGAATGGTTTCCGCGTTGCTTCTTAGCTTTTGAAGAATGCTTTCAATGTCTCGAAAGGGATCACTGCTAGTACTAGCACTAGCACTAGTACATGTAGTACCGTTCCATTGGTAGTCCTTAGACGTAGTAGTAGTACTAATAGTAGGAGTAGCACTCGCAGCTTGCACCTCCAGCGAAAATTCCTGGACAATCTCCTGAAATTGTCGCGACGATTCGGCAATGCGTTTCATGAGTTCCGAGTTGCGCTTCATTTTGGCAAGGGTGACTTTCATGCTTTGGACTTCGTCTTTTAGCTTTGATACAGTAGCATCTTCTACTTGGTCGTTGTCGTTGTTGTGATCATCCATGGTACTGGTACTACTGTAGTAGTGTTGGCGTCAATGATTGTTTCTATAGCTTTCTATTTGTATGAATCGCCTTTTGTTGTGGTTTGTTGTCCGTTGTCATTGTTGTCGTCAATAACTGTCGAGCATGGATCTTCATGCGAAGCACGCACCATTCATGAACCAACTGAGTCGTGTAATAAATCCGTATAATAAATCCGTATATAATTATATACGGATTTATTATACGGATTTAATACACGACTCGATTCGCTCCCGTGTTGCGCCTGCGATAGATTGCGCGCAAATGTGCGTGAGACTTTATGATGTGTCGACGCACGCTTGCTCAACACATCGGTCATCGTCTTCGATCGAACCTACCACATGTGGTTTGGATGCACAAAGATGACTGGCATAAACTACGACATACGTACCGTAGTACGTAGTAGCCTGTCGCTGCACTACTTTATGAAGGATGTTGGCATGAATAAAAGAGAAGGATCGACGTGAATAAAACATGAGATATCCATACATATAAACTAGAAAGATTGTCTGTATTCTACTTTAGCTTGTACTTGTACTAGTAGCTATCTAGTCTATCTAAAATTGTATCATAGGTATGTAATGTATCACAAGTCAAACGGCAACACTCTACGAAGATACACTAGCTACTATCAACAAGGAAAGGAGGACGAGATTGTTACATCCACAAGAATCATGGCTGCAGCAGCAGTAGAAGCAGCAGCAGAAAATGTTTCCTCTAGTTCTTTGGCGGCAGCAACAGCAGCCACTGAAATGTCAGCTGTCATCAACCAATCACTGCCAGTATCACCATTACTAGTGAATGCCACTACTACTACTGCTACAAGTATTGCCAAGAATTTTACGCAGTCCTCTTTTCGAGAACATTCGCCAACCATCAAGGAAGAAATCTATCAAGTCTCTCAGTTACTCGGTCAATTGTCCTGGCACCTCTCCAAAATATGCACCCTGATTTGGCAAGAATACATTTTTGCACTGGCCGATGAAATGCGACAGTACGAACCGCGAGATCTAGCCCTGATTATAGTGTTGAGTTTTGCCTGTGCCTTGTATGCCGAGGTCTATCACTTTGGCAAAGAAACGGGGTGGAAATGTGCCATTTGGGTCATGGATTTGACAGAAGAAATTGAAGAATTGATCGATCAAGAGTGCAATCATGGAGACAAACAGCAAAAACAATTAAGGCGGAGGAGGACCAAACGAAATCGGAATGGAATTGCCACTGGCAGTCTAATAGAAACGAAAAAGAATGAAACGAAAACCTTACTGCACCATTTGATTCACTTGATTTATGGCCAAAAGGACGACACGAATCATCCGTCAACTCAAGGTGACGATGATGATGATATGAGCTTTCGGACTTGCAAAAGTACACCCGTCAGCAAACCACCGTCCTCGAAATGGTACAAACCAAAAGCACCACAACCACAATCCAAAGCCAAATCCAAGTCCAATTCGCCACTCAAACGAAAGAGATCCAAGCCACTGATCTACTTTCATGGCCAACCCATGGATCTGCCAGGTCAAGATGCATCTTCGTCGTCCAATAATTCACTGGAAAATGGTACTCCGGAAGATGCTGAAGAGGCATCCGAAGGTATAGAGAAAGCCTCAGCTGCAACAACACAATCGTCTTCGGATTCCGAGACAAATAAACCGTTGACTGACACCACGGAAAAGACGACAAATACAACCCTCAAAAAGGAATCAACAACTGCAGAATCCATGGAAGAGGAGGTTGGCCTGAATGACCAGGACGACAACGAAGTCCCGAATCGCCCTTCGGATTTCTCCGTTTATAGAAATGGAAATGGGCTAGATTCAGGTCTGGAACGCTCTCATACCACCGACAGCTCGGCCACTCCCACCAGAAGAAATAATACCGACAAGCTTCGCGCGAGTCTTCAACGAGCCAATACGACCGAAAATAGAAATCCGTCCGCCAACGGCGACGGTGGCTGGCGGACGAC
>Ga0163149_10000741_pt1 | contig 42837 bp, 57 predicted proteins | sample OliLakLV19MP5G1_FD_148604 | JGI IMG/M metagenome (GOLD analysis project Ga0163149, IMG submission 148604) | Freshwater microbial mat bacterial communities from Lake Vanda, McMurdo Dry Valleys, Antarctica - Oligotrophic Lake LV.19.MP5.G1 | ecosystem: Environmental > Aquatic > Freshwater > Lake >...
TTGCCGATGGTCACGCCGTTGCCGATGGTCACGCCGTCCCAGACGCATACGTAGTCGCCTACGTACACGGTGACTACCGTTCCATCCGGGTTAGTGTGCTGTATCGTGTGCATGTTCTGTTCCTCCTAGGTTGCTGTGGCGGTGTTGGTGATGATCGAGGTATCGGACATTTTTCAAGTCGATGCTGGTGACGTGAGCGAAGACAAGCGCTGCCACCAGATCGAGAACGTCCTGACGCTTTGAGATCGTTGCCGTGCGGTGAAACTCCTCACGGAGGGCGTTCAAGGTGCCGGCGATAGCTTGCTCAAGCTGTAGAAGCCGGTTTGTTTCCTTGGTTCGTGTCGCCTGCTCGACCAGATCGCCCCCGCTCTCAACAAGACTATGCAGGCGAGCTTCGACAGATTTCCGAGGTCGGGCCCCGGCGCGGTAGCGGGAGAGGCTGGCCGCTGACGAGCCAAGTTGCTGGGCAGCGAGAGCGGCGTTGCCCCCGTTCATTTCGACCAGACGGGTTACCAGTTCGGGAATCGTTCTCATCCCGCTACCTGCCAAACTTTGTAGCCGAGCTTCCGCAAAGTGGCGATGAAGTCGTCAAACACTGCATGTCCAATGAGGTGAGGTACTCCTCGGGGATTATTTCTGGAGCCGTGTAGACGTACACGATCAGCTTCCCAGTGGCTTGGAGAACTGCGAGAGATCGATGTTCGCCAAATCCGGGGCAAGCTTGATCGGGGAGGTGGCCTCGTTGTACTTGTTGACGAAGTTCGGCTCGGGCGTGAGGATAAGACCTATTCGGTCGGCCTCAATCGTCGCAGACTTCACCGGGGAGTAGAACGGAAACCCATAGGGGACGATCTGAACCGAGTTCTGCTGGGGAATCGGATGCAGGATCAACCAATCCTTCGTCTTAACGGTCTTCTTAACGTGATCGATTTCCAGAATCTTGGTCATGATCTGGGGCATTCCGTTGAGGAAATCGATTCCTACTACTTTTCCCACGAAAGGGGCAAGGTCAGAACAAAGCATAATCTTCTCCAAACAAAAAAGGGGCACGAGGCCCCCTTGATGTATCCCACGAGGATTCAAAAATCAAGCCTGAGGTGGGGTTTCTACCAAAATGGGCTCGAATACCGCAGCCGGGGTCGGACGACCCGTAACGATCTTCGGCTTGGTTCCCGGCTTGGGACCGGGCTTGCTCTTGACCGGAACCTTCTTGGTGAGACGGTCAATCGTGATCTGCTGAGACATCAGGGTCTTCATCAGGTCTTCGTTCTGCTTACGGAGCATTTCCACGACTTCGGTGTTTCCCGTGGCCTGTACGGGTGCCTCGTTCTGGAATATCTTTGCCTCTTCGAGAGCAATCGGCGACACCGGAACCGGGTCACTAAGAAGGGGCTGGGTCTGTGAACGGAACGAGTGGTTCTTCTCGGCCTGCTCCTCGGTGGCAACCACAGACTCATCCAGAGTACGACCGAAACCCTTGAAGAAATTCTTCTGGTCCTGATTCATATCGGAGAGGTTGTCCGGGAACGTCGAACCAACCCAACGGTTGCCCTTGTTTCCCCAGATGATCTCAAGCCAGTTCTTTCCCGACTTCGAATGGGTCTGGTTCGCGAGAAGCGTAGCCATTGTGTCGGACTTTTGCGCCACGGGGGACATCGCAAGACGCACCAATTCGTTCGCCTCATCGTAGGGGAGTTGTTCCAGATTCACAACGAACACATTATTCGTCGCTGCATGGAAACCGAGGACCATTACGGACGCACGGTTATAGGTGGCAAAATGCCGAGTACCCTTGGGAATCACATCATTCATCACTTCTTCTCCTCTGAAATTTCATTTACTGGTAGATTTGCCGCTGCCTTTTCCGCTTTCCTGATCTCAACCATGGCACCGTCATAGTTGATACCAGTGGCATCATAAATCGCCCGAACAATCGCATCCCGGGAATTTCCAATAGTCGAAAATTCATGATCCGCAATCGCGGACGATCCATCAAAACGACGACACTCGGTCTGGGTCCGCGCCAACAACTGGAGCATCACCACCAGCGGACCCACCTGAATCGTCGTCGGCTTCAATATTGTTTCCGCATCAAACATCAACACTCTCCTCGTTTTACAATCCGTTTGATCTCCCGAACTACCCCGGAAATATCATCGCTCAGTTTTACACACTGGTATTTATAGACTGATACAATAAATTCCCGTACATTTCGTAGTTGTAAATTTAATTGATTTTGATTTTCGGGCATCACGTCGATTCCCAATGCCACGGTTCCCGGGGTGGCGAGGCTCAGGTAGGAATCCCAATCTGGGGGATTCAGGGAGGGGTTTGAGATGATGAAACATCTCGGCGTATCCCATTTAAGGGCGTTTCGCATGGATTCTTTGGTCATCCGATGGGCAGTTTTTCGATCTACAGTACCGTATTGATCAAGGTTCACGTGCATATAGGAACCCGGTTCGAACGCACCGATAAGCTCCCGGATCAGAGTTTTTTTCAACTCCGTCTCTTCCCCGCGAACGAATACGAATACTTTGTTCATCGTGTCCTCAAATTTTCTCCGTCTATTTAGGGCCGAAGAAAAAATTATGCGGAGATTAGCGGGCTTAATCTCCGCAATACCTCAACAGTAGAAATTTATATATCAATCAGGGGTCCGAGACCTTCTAGATCGGGAATGATTTGGAATTCGAGTGGATATCCGGCTTTTTCGGCACGTAGCATGGCCCGGAGGACTTTGGTTTCGGCCACGTCTCGGGTGTATGTCCCGATACAAACCTGACCCTTGTCGTGGAGAATCCGGAATATCTCGTCCGTTTCGGTTACGGAGAATATTTCCAAGAATAGAGTTTTGGCATATTCCATTGGAGTCACGGTGTCGTTCATCACGTAGACCTGATACATCCGGGGGTTCACCACGGTGGGGGGTTCCGGCGGAAATAACGGTCCTAGGTCGGGCATTATTTCTTCTTCGGTTTTTCGTCCACGAAGGGAACGATTCGAGATGAGTCGGTCATCGGATATAGGGCGTCATAGAACTCGTCGGGTTGCCGGTGATAGACCTTTCCGGCGGCTACCGCCATGGTCATACCCACGGGAACGTATTCCGCAAGGGCCTGTCGGGATTGCGTATCAACGTGCCAGATACCGAATCCGTTGGCCCATTTCTGACCATCCGTATAGGTGGCATCCCTACGGTGGCCCGATCCGAACTGATGCCATTCATACGGACCATAGGTGCTGTTGTAGAAATGCTGAACCAAATGGCTGTGATGATGTCCATTCCATCCCGGAATTCCAAGCAGACGACCGGCGGGGAAATGATGCGCGCATACCGAATTGTAATACGTCTTGTAGTTCCGACGTACTTCTTTTTTGATCCCCGCGTCCGCGTATGCGCCATTCATATCGGTCTTTGCGATATAGTTAATCTCGTACCGATCAAGACCGAAGAATTTCCGCATGTCCATTCCATGGAGATCGGCCAATAAGGCTTTCGCCGCCGGAGCAACTTCGGTGAAGAAACGAATCACCCGGGCCTCGTGATTTCCCTCGATCAGGTCAATTTCTGCATCAGGAGCGGCCTCGCGCATCTGTCGAAAAATCTCCAAACCGGATTTGATTCGACCGGCCACGTCCCACTCGCGGGGATCGTTCGGATATTTTCCGAATTCCGGGCAATCAAAGTGATCCCCGTTTGAGACGATCACGTCTGGTTTAACCCGCTTGATCGTATCAATCATAACGCGAAGCATAAACGGATCACATTCCGCGTCATGCAAATCATTACAACCGATAATGATTCGGTGACGATTGCCAGAATCTTTCCGGTACATCTCGCCATACGAGGTCCGGTCGATCCAAACCTTTCGAAGATTATCCGTTGCCACCGAGCGAGCAATTGCAGACTTCAATGTCTGCTGGGCACGGGTTTGGATGATTCCCGCTGCGCGACGGAATTCCAAAAAGGTCCCAAATAGTGCCTCGTAGACGACTTCGGGAATGTTCCCGTTATCACGGTAACGCTTTCGCGTAATCGGAGAGTCTCCAACGGACTCTTGTTCTTTCAGAAGATCATTCAGACATTCTTCTTTCGTGAAGGATTGATCTCCATATTGGACCTTCGTTCTCGATTTTAATACTACTTTGGATCGGCCCACGAGTTTTCTCCTTAGTCCGAATACACTCTAGTTAGTGTCGATGTATCCCGACAAAACACAAAATCAAGTAGGACCACCACTTCCCTATTTAGTTCGATCAATTATGGTCTCGCGTAAACCGCTTGTGTCTCACAATTCCAATATAAAAGGTCATTCAGAGGAATCGGTTCCCCCGTGATTGAACACGTCACGGCCCAATTCTCATAGATGCGACGGATGGCCCGATCCCAATCACTCTTCGGGTTCAGAAGCATCACGGATTGGATTTCCAACAACAGTTCGGGCGGCCCAGCGACTTCGAACTGGACGGGCAAGAGGATTAGTTTTGCGAGCTTTCTGGAGACGGATGGCGTTGGCATCTACGGGTTCCTTAGAAGGGGGATTCCGCATCAAACTGTAAATGCGCTCATCCAGTTGTTGAAGGATGGACAAAAATATACGCGTGTGTTCGACCCGGCCAATTGCCGCGATCTTGGCTATTTTTTGATTGATCTCGACCTTCATCGTCTGACATTCGGCGATGGTCATTTGCCGAAGTGTCTTGCGACGAGACAAAATGTCGTCGCGTTCTTGTGCCAACGCCTTGGATAGCACGCCGGTCGTCTGACTAATATCAGACAACCGGTCTCGATCTTTTTTGGTGAGAAAGATTATCTCATTCACGAAGTTTCTTTTTCCTTTTTCTCGGACATATCCGAGAAGAACGAGTAGCCCCGAACGGGTTCGCCCTTTTTGTTCAAGAAGACCATTCCCGTCCTCTGACGCTGAACAGTATTGAACTTATTCATGTTTTCACCCGTAAGAAAGGGCTCCACATAACGGGCGTATTCTAGCGCGCGTTCGATTTCAATCGCCCCGGCGGGTCCATACTTGACCCCGTCCTTCTCGTATCCATAACCACGTTTTACGTCCGCCTGCTCGGCGTTGATCATGAACGAGGTGAAATCCATATAGGATGGGTGCCCGTCTTTCTCCCCGAGGGAAATGAAATGATTTGCCCGATTTCTTTCACGATGAATCTGATGTTCGAACATGTAATCTCTTTTACAGGTTGGTCTTGGTTCCACTGATAACTCTTTTAGTCACCGGATCGACCTTTACGAGGTAGAAATAGGTAACCCCGGAGTCAATAGTTGTATACGCGGAGGACGTATATTTCTTAATAATCAACGCCACCGGAGAATTGGTTTTGATGTACGCGTGGCTGATCGACCACAAAACGTCCAATCCGTATTGGGTACGTGCGGTCCTAAGACCCACATTACAGACCGACAGAACGGGGCTTTCCACTTCCAATGCTACCCGACGCGCGGCATTGAAAACGCCATCAACAGTCGTGGTAGACGCATTCAGGGCAAGGTTCGATACGTCGAATCCCTTGGAAATAAGAAAATCCGAGATATCGTCCCGGATGGGTCCGTCAATAGCGGCTCGAACGGCAACCTCGGACAACCCGGGGGTGAGATGGTTGATGGTCCTGAAATTCAAGTCTAGGGAGAGCGTCAGAGAGGATTCATAAATCCGGGAGTACTGATCCGCAATGATTGCCGCAATGGCCGTGGCGGGGCTCGCACCGTTAGCCATGACACCCGGCCCGGTGGGATCGAGTCCAGAGTCAGGAACCCAACCACCAGCGCCACTGATATAGGTTGTAACAAGGGCTCCCGTATAGGTTTCGTCCTGCAAGGGAAGTGTCGTAATGATCCCGGCGACGGTTTGGTCGGTCCACTCTGTCAGGGTCATGTCACTGCTCGCATAAGATTCTCAAGAACCATCTTGGCCTTGGCGGACTTCATCTCATCCAATTGATTCGTAATCGCACACAAATCAGTCTCCGATTCCACCACGAGACCGCTACGATTGTTCTCGATGATCATTTTCACGTCCGGAATCGCATCGTTGATCTGTTCTATTACTGATTGGAACGAGTTCGGGAGCATGATCCGAAACGGAAACACAACGACCTTCATTTCACTTCGGGCGGGACGCGAAGCCAATCGGGACAGAATTGGATAATTTGGCTCCTCTTCCATCTCCTCCTCAGGTTCACCACATCCCGCCAACGAACAATCCTTGGGTGAAATCGATTCGAACGGGTTCTGAACCGGACCACGCTGCGGAAGATTTGGGGTATTCGCCTGACCCGGACCGGGTGCCATTCCGGGAGCGGCACCCGGCGCACCCGGAGCCGAGGTATTGATCGTGATCGGTCCCATCTGGGCGGGATTCATCCCCTGCATGGCCTTCTTCAACGCATCAGCCGGATTTATCGCCTGCACAGTTTTGGTTGTCTGTTGGTTCTGTCCCGTCGTGGGCTGAAAAGATACGTCCATCGAGGTCTCCTTCACCTTGACGCGTCTCCCCGAAGTCTTTTTAGTCTTTGCCATCACTCGTTCCTCAATGAATCGACTCGTTCGAGTAGTCGATGAATTTCACCATCATACCGGCAATCACCCTGTTCGAGGGATCAACCACATACAGCATAGGGAGATTATCATCGTTTTCGGGTTCGCCCTCAACAATCCGTCCCCCGACGACCCGCTTCAATATCTTTTCGCCCTCTTCTTGAGCGGAACTCACCGCCGCCCCAATTTTGGAAAATACCCCGGTGTCGTATTCGCGTTTTTCGCATTCCTTATTCGATTCGTGTTCATCATCCAGCATGATCTCAACCTGAAAATACCCTCGGTGGATTTTCTTCTCCACAAACGCTCCGAAATGATCGAACATCAAAAACGATCCCTCACTGTAGAACTGCACCAAAACCAGTGCCCACATCCCGCCTAAGTCGTTCGCGGCGGGCACCGACCGTATTCCTTTCCCCTTTCAATGGGGAAGGCAAGGGACGACGATATCCATCCTGCTTATTCCATGATAGTACGGGCTCTTTTTGACCATGCGGGGAAACCGTGATCGCATTCACCTTGTTGTTCCGGAGCACGTATATCTCATCCATGCCATGGTTCTGGTTCACCCTCAAAACGAATGGTCGATTGAGCTTATCGTGATCAATCTGACCCTCTCGATTCAACGTTTCAATGGCTTCCCGACCCCGCTTGGAAATCTTGACCTGTCGCCCCCCAGCCGCGATGACCGGATAAATATTGATAATCGTTCCCATGAAATAACCTCTGTTGGGTATTTATGTCAAATCGGACGGGGGCTACCCACTCCAAAATCAAGTCTCCTTGAATATTTTCTCAAATGCGTCATCCCACGTCCCCAGCGTGGCCCCCTTGGAGTACCCGGTTGCCCGGTTCTCAAAGAAATTTGTATGTTCATGACCGCTGATTAAATGATCGACCCACGGCAAGGGGTTCTCTTTCACCCCGTAATTGGGCTTCATTCCCAATTCAATCAGGCGACGATCACAGATGTATCGGACATATTGTTTTACCTCGGCCACCGCCAATCCCTGAACTCCACCCATTTCAAAGGCAAGGTCCACGAAGGCATCTTCCATCTCCACCGTGATCCGAGCCGCATCATAAATTTCCGTCTTCATTTGATCGTCCCAGACCTCGGGATTCTCCTGAATGAACAGCCGGAATAACTGAATCATGCTCTCACAATGCAGGGATTCATCTCGGACAGACCACGAAACGATCTGCCCCATCCCCTTCATCTTACCAAAACGGGTAAAATTGAGCAGAATCGCGAAACTCGCGAATAGAGATACGCCTTCGCCGAATGCACTGACTCCGGCGAGGGTCCGGGCGATGGAACGGATATCGTTCACATTGAATCCGCTCATGTAGTCGGATTTGTCTTTCATTTCCTTGTACTTGAGGAAAGTCGAATATTCGACTTCGGGCATTCCCACGGTGTCGAGAAGATGTGAATATGCCGCGATGTGAACGGTATTTCCCGTGAAGGACACTTTCCCGTTTCGACGGGAGACGAGGTTTTGGGTCGGAACAGACACACAATAAACTTTCCCCTCGTAGGGGACTTCCTTTCGATGGGGATAGGTTCGCCATACCCGGTCCGAGAACGAGATTACCCAACAATCCTTCATCGTCATCGGATTATCGCCATTTGGCAGAATGACTTCGCATATATCGTCGTGGGAACGATTCAATGAGATAGACGCCGCCCGGTAGCCCAAGGACGCAATTGCCTGAACCTTATCAACAGCGGCACGATTTGTATTATACCAATATCTCCCCTCACTTCCGTCCCACTGTAAGACTTCCTCAATGAACGAGTCCGCCCACCCGGAGGATATCTTGCTCAAATCGATCCAATCGAACGTCTTCAACGAATCGATGGCAATCTCTCCCGGAACAGCAAAGGTAATTACGGTTCTTCCCCCTTCTTTGGGTTTCGTCGAATAAGTAACCCCAGTGTGATCGAGAAGATCGGTCAATCGGGTTATTTTTCGTTCTTTGTGTAGAACAAAATCACAAGTGCGCCATTCTGGATTAGACGATGGACAATTCCCTCGCAAGGAACCATCAGCCTGAATCGCAATAAGAAGCCGATCATATTTCGTAAGAGTGGCTCCGTTTCCGCTTCCATAGCCGGAAACGGGATAAAGATAATTCCTGCCCCATTTTCCTTGATACGACTTCTTTTTGGAAACAACCTGAGACGAGGGATGTTTCAAAATCAAGTCATGATTAGGGGTCACGCAAATATCGGTAACCTTATTTTCATAGTGATGCATCAAACCGGAATAATCATAGGAGACAACTCGGGCCGGATTCACGAAAGAAATCGTTTCCGTAGTCATGTCATATTGGGCGATTTTGTCAGACTTTGTAATGTCAACGACGGATTTCCATCCATTTGATGTCAACAATTCGGTTTTATCATCAAAGCATTCCATATTTGCGAACGCGGTGAGCATCATTCGAACTTCGGTGGGTTTGAACACCTGCAAATATTTGGACATGTAGCATTCCGAGATGTCCACGTCCATTTGCGTAAACAGTCGGAAAATCTGCGTGAGCAGGTTCTTCTCCTCCGGAGAGAGGTTCGTCTGCCAGTCCTGCACGTCATCTCCGAGTGGGACCTCCTCGGGAATCCAGTGAATTTTTTGCTGAATTTCCCATGCCTGAAAACAAGCGGGGTATTGGTGGGGTTTGTATACGCGACGTGATTCAAGTAGTGACATTTTTATTCTCCCATACCCAACGAGTCTTTCCGCAATCATAGATGCGTTCTGCGCCGATTTGTTGAGTCATTTCTCTTTCAGTACCAGTAAGACCGAAACGCTTCATCAATTTCTCTTTCCGGAATGTAGATTTATGAAAGCGCGAGTTTTTCCAAACGTATTCATAATCCGGAGCCAATTCTTTATCCTGTTTGAATCCTAGACGTTCATACACGGTTCCATCGTACCAACGTCGATCTGAAAATGAAATCACCCGGTCGGGGTGTCTCATCTTTATATAGGACGAGAATAAGCGCGAGGCAATTCCGGGATGACGACGGTTGTCGCTACAGAATCGGGAAAGTTCCAACTCGGTGTTATTCCGAGAGGGAGAAAATGTCATCACGGACACGAGAGAGGTTTCATCGTATGCCCCGATTGCCTCGCTGCGTCCGCGAACCGCTCCGCGAAGATGATATTGTTCTAGGAACCGACTACACTCCGTGGCGGAGACCGGGGAAATCTTGAGAGATCGTGCGCCGATTCCGGATTCACCATGATTGATCTTATGGCGCAAAATCGATTCCACTATTGGGCGCTTGGTTCGCCATTCATCCTCGTACAGGGTGATGAGTGAAATGCCATTCTCCTCACACCGTTCCAATTTACGCTTATGGTAGTGGCGATATTTTCCCCCGGACTCGCTGTGCCAGTATAGCCCGCAATACTCCACAGCCACGCGTTTCTCTGGCAGAAACAAATCAAGTTCCATGGGGACGATCAAATCTCGCCGTCTGCGCTCTACTTGTTCACCCAATGATTCCAAGAAGTCTCCGACTTCCGTTTCCCCCTTGGAGAGACTCACCCCACACGAGGGGCATCCCTGCGGCCTTACATGGTGATCCGGACTTTGGGCGAAGTCCCCGTGTTTCGGACACGAGATGACAACCGGGGTGGTCGATCCCGTATATCGGACTTTACTATAATCGTATGTTTCTCCATGGACTTGGGTCGATTTTTGAATGAACGACGGGGTATCCACGACAACCCGGCCCGTGCAAACCGAACATCCGTTTCCGTTCAAATGGGAATTCGGCGTTTGTGAGAAATCCCCATGAATGGGACAGGTAATAATGACCTTTCGGTTGTTTCGCTCGTAGAAGGTTTTCTCATATGTGTACCGATTCTCGTGCACCAGACGTGCCTTGGTGATGAACGAGCAAGTGTTTGTAGATTCTTTCCCCGCGCATTGGGGGCATCCGCTCCCGCGCAAATGGATATTCGGGGTTTGATGGAATTCTCCATGCAGGGGACAGGTTATCGTAACCTTCTCGGAGGATTTGACGTACTCGGTTCCCCGATAGGCGTATTTGTCTCCGTGTACCAAACGGGCCTTGACGATGAATGAATCAGTGCTCGTTGATTCTTTTCCCGCACATCGGGGACACTTGGCCCCCCTACAGTGCGCGTTTGGTCGTTGAAAGAATGATCCATGAATCGGGCACTCTATACGACTGGGCTTGTTCCACGCATAAGAGGTCCTGTCATATTGATACCGTTCACCGTGGGCTTTCCGCGCCCTGACCACATACTCGTCGAAAGAAACCCGACGCGTATCAGCCGAACATTTGCGGCACCCGTGACCTTGTAGATGAGAATTCGCGATACACGACCATTCTCCATGGATCGGACATCCCACGATGATCCGATCCCTCAACTGGTTTGCCTTAACCTTGCTGTAGTCGTATCGCTCGCCGTGAACCGTTTTGAATTTCTCAATCAGATTCATTTAGGTCTTACGGGTTTTCTCTGTGGGTTCGACTTCGATTTTGACCGAATGCAACGACCCGTCTTTATAAATTTTGGTGATATACCGGGCATTTCCGTAGACCGCCGTCTTACTCATGGGTTCCCCATTCGAGGGAATTTCACTGATGGGATCATCAATATGAATTCTATCGCATCATTCAAGCTGGGAATTTCGTCGGCGGGCATCGTCATCGTAAACACGAGGGGTCCCACAGGGGAAAATTCCACACTAATCATTTTACTCATCATATCACCTCGTGTCACTATTGACAGCTTTCACAGGCGAGGTATTTATCACTCTCGTTGGACATTTCATTGAGTGCCCGTTCCAGATCAGTCATGGGCTGCGTCACGTGGGAATCCTCGATGATCTTGACCCGCTCCACCTTCTGACCCACCGCGTGAGCCTGTTTGATGCTGCTCGAACGGCAGTAATAGAGGGACTTCACCCCTTCGCGCCATGCACGAAAGTGTGCGGAGAGGATGTCGATTTTGCTCGCATCGGGCCGGAAGAACAAGTTGTTCGATGCGGCTTGATCAATCATTGGGGCTCGATCCGCCGCGTGACGGATAATCCAATCTTGATCGATTTCGGACGCGGTCTTGTAAATCTCCTTCTCCTGTTGGGATAGGAATTCCAGATGTTGGACCGATCCGCTCGTCGTGATGATAGAAGTCCACGTAGATTGATCATTCTTGCCGTACTTGTCCAGTACCTTTTCGAGGTATTCGTTTTTGACCAAGAATGATCCCGAAAGGGTCTTGTGCGTGTATGCGTTGGCGACCATGGGCTCGATTCCCGGGCTTGCTCCCCCGCAGATAATCGAGATAGAAGCCGTGGGAGCCACACTGGTCTTGTTCGAGAATCGTTCCACAAAGCCGTGGCGGGCCGCATCCGGACACGCCCCCTTCTCACGGGCGATCACCTTGGATGCCTCGTCCACACCGGACTTGATGAATTTCCACATGTCCATGTTCCAGCGACGGGCGTTGTCCGAGGCCAGAGGAACTCCCATTCCCTGCAAGAAGGAATGAAATCCCATCACGCCCAAACCGACCGAGCGTTCTTGAGAGGCAGAGAAATTCGCCTTTTTCAAATCTCGAAACTTGGGATTTTTTCCGGTTTGATGAATGAAGTCTTCCAGCACGTTATCCAAGAATCTCATCACATCGATCACGAACGTTTTGTTCCCACGCCACTCCTTGTACTTCTCCAAATTCAACGAGGACAAGCAACACACCGCAGTACGTTCGGTGTTTGTTGGAAGTACAATTTCTGAGCAATTGTGCACGACCAGACCATTCGCGATAAACGAGTGAGCGTGATCTACTATAATATCATAAACGGCTTGTTGCGGTCCCTGTTCAATCGAGACAATTTTATCCTCGAACAATTCACGATACGATCCACGTTTGGTCTGAGCCGAGATGAATTCTACAATTTTGGATTGTTTATTTTCGGTAGCGAAACCAATAATATCAACGAACTGATTTCGGTTCCTCTTCCCGATTACCAATTCCCAGTACGGAAGAGTATCGTACATTTTCCAACTTCCACGACCATCCGGCAACAACGTTTTGGCGTGATCACGCCGTTTGTATATGGCAGAAACGATTCCGAAATTCGCTAGAAGGGTCTGAGAGGCGGTCAAAATCTCATGAGAAGTTGAGGCCCACCCCTCTTTGTTTCGATTCACGGTACCGTCCGAGGTGAACAGACCTCGGAGGAAACCAACGACGGCCTCTCTGGGGGCCACCCAGATGGTTTCTGGAACGGTCTTGGTGCTGGAATATTCCTGAGATACTCCTAGTTGCTTGAAGAATTCGCCCACGCGACGATCATACACGATCAAATGACGCGACGAGCCATGATCCTGTACATTAACTTCTATTCCGAACAGATCGAAAATCATTTTTGTAATGATCGGTTGAAGTTCGAATTCGTTGTTGCCAATGACCCACGAGGCCCAATTCCTCTTGCGGTCGATGTAGCCATCGCCGATGATCCATCCCAGAAGAAAACCCAACTCCGAACTCCATTCGGTCGGAAATTTAACAGGAGTGTTTTCATACCGGGTTGTCCATATAGCAGAATCAGATTTCCACACCGGAGAGGGAAGTTTTGTTTCGGTTGACCACATTCCTTCTCCCGATTGAACCATCAAGCGGTCATCAACACACAGGTCTCCAATCTTTTTCCACCCCGTGTTGGTGAGAACGGCATGATCCGGAGTTCCCGAAACAGTGTATCCGTTTGAAGTCGTAATCTTGGTTACCACCGCATTTTCATTGGTACGTATCACACGCGACGATGCATAAGTGGATACCCCGAGATCGGCTTCGTGCTGAACGTGCAGTCCGTTGGCGTAACGCCTCGCACTAATTTGGGCATGTTCGAGAGTACGATGATCGGCAGATACAGTGAATTCCGTCTGATCCTGATAAAGTTTCTCAAGAGTGACGAGACCCCGATTGGTAACAATTCTCGTGTCACCAGTGAGACAGAGGTTGCTGGTAGTCACGGTAAGACCATCACGACGATGCCATTCCGGAATCGCCCGATTGACCGTGTCGATGAACAACAAGTAGGGTTCGCCGGTTTCGATTCGTAGTTCAAGGATTTTCAGGAACAATCCACGTGCGGAGAGTGAACGGATCACCGCACGAGTCTTCGGTGAACGCAGTTCCCACTGCTCGTCGTTCTCCACAGCTTCCATGAATTTGTCCGTGATACAAATTCCATGATGCAAGTTCAAACACTTACGATTGGGATCGCCCCCGGTGGGCTTCCTCATCTGGAGGAATTCTTCGATCTCGGGATGATCAATCTGCATATACACGGCAGCCGATCCTCTCCTCAAGGAACCTTGGGATACGGCAAGCGTCTGTGCATCCATGGCTTTAATGAACGGGATCACCCCCGATGTCTTCCCCGAGGTCCCCGCGCGTTCACCCATGGAGCGAACATTACCCCAATAAGTTCCAATACCACCACCCGAACTGGCTAGGCGCATATTCTCTCGGTACACGTCCCACATGCCATCGAGAGAATCATCAACAGAATTCAAAAAACACGAAATGGCGAGACCACGATCCGTACCACCGTTGGAAAGAATCGGTGTGCTCGGCATGAACCACAATTTACTCATGTAATCATAAAGACGCTGCGCGTGGGGAAGATCATCCGCGTACGAGTTCGCGACCCGCGCAAATAATTCCTGATAAGTTTCGTCCTTGTACAAGTATCGATCCGTGAGTGTTTCTCTACCAAACTGAGTCAAATTTTCATCGCGAAGATCATCGATGATGATCCCCTTATACTCTCGTCTCGACATGATGTTCGCTTCCTAACAAGGAGTTGACAGGCTATTTATACGCCCGCCGTGAGTTATCTCATCCCACTATATGTATTGATCTTTTCGGGATTTCAATCTTCTCGTACACCATCGCTTGATGTTTCTTCTGATGTTTCTTCAAGCAGTTCCGCAAGTTTCTTTCGCTTCTCTTCTGATAAAATTTTGGTCTTCAATTCGAACACGATGACTAAATTTCCAACCCGTCCGTTGGCACCGGTCAGTCCCTTTTTGGGAATCACCAAGACCTGATTATTCTGTGCCCCGATGGGGACATCGAATTCTTGTTCATCACCCGAGGGGAGAATAAATTTCTTCCGTTTTCCGATGATTGCATCGGTGGATGCGATTTTTCCCCGTACGATCAAATTCAGACCATCACACTCGTAAATGCCCTGTGGTGCCGCAACGATGTCGATGAGAAGGTTTCCCACCGATCCGTCTTCGCCCATCGAGCCATCACCCGTGAATACAATTTGGGTACCTACCGGGGTATTGGGTTCGATCACAATTTTTCTGGACTTGGGAACATAACCCCATCCCCGTGGGGTCCACGAGGGGATCATTCCTTCGAACAGAAGAGTACCACCACGGAACAGAGTGAAAATCGGAACATGCATGGGAACACGGACGTTACCGCCTTTCTTCCCGACCTCAGTGTGCTGTTGTGAATAGAACGCACCTTTCATGATTCCGGACATGATTTCATCGAAGCCGGAATCCCGGAAATGACGCTCCGCGTAATCCTGTGCTTTCTTCTCCCGATCATCTCCATCATCGCCGTTGTTCAACCCATTATAGGCGGCGCTGATTTCTTTGTATTTTTCCTCGGTCTCTTTATCATCCGGATTCAAATCCGGATGATATTTCTTGGAGAGTGCGTGGAATGCTTTTTTGATCTGTGCCGGGGTCGCAGTATTGTCAACACCGAGAATATCGTGATATTTTCCCATGATCACATACTTATGCCGGACCCCAGCAAGACACTAGGGTTCCCGTACAACCAGTTAAACGGGGATTGTTCGATTCCGTCCGTAATGATGATTTCTTCCTGTGCAAGATATCGGTTAGGAAGAAGCTTCTTTGCATGAGAATCAATCACCAGAAGGGGACCAAACGCCGTGGTAAGCTGAATCGCCAAAAACGGATTTCGTCCTTGCACAACCCTCGTGTATCGGGACACTCGGTTTTGTCCACTCGTGTTTCGACCGGAAACTTCAACGTGAATCAATACCCGATCCGCGTCGGTTCCCTCCGCGCGTGAGTCTTTCATGACTTGAAGAAGCTCTCGCTTACCTCCTTCGGAAACGGTGAACGAGGGAGTTTTGAACGGTCGGTCCAATTCTAGGTCAATTATATCGGGCATGAGAATTTGATGAATCATCGCCCAGTGCCCGGGGTATCGAAGGGTTCGGTATTCGAGCGATGTGGGTATTGGAGAAGTCTCTGCGTAGCTCCGGACCATCGTGCCCAGTCCACCACTAGTCGCACATGACTCGTAAGTGATGCCCTCGATAACAACGTTTCGGGTTTTTGTGAAATCCGGAACCCGTTCCACACGATTCCAATTTTCGATGCAGAGATTGTTGTTTGAGTATTCGTTGACCAGACCCTCGGGGCTCCACGTCGGATAGTACCCATAGGGATTATCCACGTTGACCGGAAGAGCACCCACATTGATTCTGATCGATTGCAAATTCGGATACACGCGGGCCATATTCGCGGCGATCACCGTGGAGAGACCCGGGGCGAGACCACAATGTGGGGCGATCAAATTCCCCCGATGCTCTCGATTCATCTTCTCCAACTGCAACGAGCAGGAGAGGTCCTCGGAAATATCCAAATAGTGTCCGCCGATTGACCGAATCCGAGACACCAAATTGCATACCCGAAACGGATCATACACCGGCATGGTATTCATGAAATACGTTCCGGGTGCAAATTCATGATCTTCCACATAACGAAAACCATCGTATTGAATAAAGTCTACACGATGGGAAGACACTCCACCATTCACGCTCCGATGAAATATCGGATCAGTGTCGAGTTGCTCCTTCGTGAGGAAGGGATCAACTAGAACGACATCCCATCCCTCTCGTTCTGCGAAATAGGCTATGGTCTTTCCGATCATCCCACCGCCGAGGACAACGAGTTGCACTAATGGTTTCATGTGATCACATTCAGAACGGCGTGTTTCCCGAACAGCTTCATCGCTGCATCGTTGTACACCCGGGCTGCCTTTGCGGGATCATCAACCCCGCCCCTGGGGGTCAAATCATAGGTGAGACCCGCAAACTCGATTTGCGCCGTCCAGCGCCCCGCCGTGGCCTGATGAACCCCAATCAGACCCGAAACCCGACCTGTCCATGGATTCAATTTCCGTTGAGCCAAATTAGCCCTACGGTTGTTAAGGGTATTCCCATCAATGTGAACCGTGCGGGTGTCGCTGGCGGCCTCAGAGATCACCCTGTGCATTCGGATAGTTTGCTTACGTCCGCCTATGGAAACCTCCCGAACCGCATGGTAGCGCACGGGAAGGGCTCCTGAGACCCTTTTGAGGGTCCAATTGAACTGGGTGATGAATTCCTTGTCCTCGCGGTCGATCTGGACCGTCCGGGTGATCTTTTTTCCACTCTCGGGATCGAAACCGGAGATTTGAAACGTGTGAACTGCTGACGACATTCTGTCCTCCAATAGGGTCCGACCTATGTGGGAAAAAATGTTCAACCGGGCAATATCAAACTACACTGGGAGGGATAATCGATCCGGCAATACGGACCAGCGTGTTTCCGTAATTTTTCCGGAATCCAAAGCGTTCCAAGAAACGCTGATTCAATTGCTCATTGTCCTCAATGAGTTCAATCGACAGGTTAGAATTTAGACCGTCCGCGTCGCAGATGATCGCCTTGAGCATCCCACCGAGGACCATTTGTCGCTGATGGCCGTCAAAGTCCGGAGAACACGCGAATACTTGAATCGCCCCTTCTTCGATGTCCGCCCGCGCCACGACCTTGTCGTTCTTTCCCACCACTTCATATCCCGAGGTGAGCAGGGAATACCCCATCTTACGGACGGTCTCGTTCAGGGTACGGTAAATGCGGAGCTTCATGCTCCTATTTACGCGCCACCCCGTCGCCGACGTATATCGTTACGATAGACCCACCGGGGTTAGTATGGGTGGTTGCGGTGGTCGTCTCCATCTCTAGCGGACCTCTCACCGTTAGGACTTCCTGGTTGACCACCGGCCCGTAGTTCGTTCCCTGCCTATCCGGTTATCACCCATGATCGCGAACCGTGGAGTGCCGCCAGTCGCGAATGAAATCATGCAGCGATCTTATTTCGTCGTCTGTCGGCCGCTCCGTCAGGGCCAGCAGCAGGGAACGAGGCTCATCGGCAACGCGGCCGACGCCACGAACGCGGAGAGTGGTGGCGGGATCGTGGCAATCCACCATACGTGCCATCAGAGTGCCTTGATCTCGTCCACGTAGATTTTCTTCATGCGATCTGGGGACTTTAGAATCGCACGATACTCGGTTTCACGCGTCTTCGACTCGGCGATCTTACTCTTGCACTCGTTGGGACCCGTTTTGGTCCAACGATGGATCGGCAGACTGGCGAGGCGTTCGATGATATCCTCGTTGATCTCATATCCATGATCGGAAATCAACTCCCGCATGACTTCCTTCAACTCATCCTTGTCCTTGATCAGATGCAACATAACGGGAATCGGATCGGACTTGGTGGTTTTTCCACCCTCCAAACACGCCTTGAAAGACTTCCAGAACAGGGCCTCGTACTCTTCTTGGGCGATGAGTCTCTTGTAACGATCCGGATACAGGGTGAGACGCCATTCCACGAATTGCCGGATAACCTCTTCCGGTCCCGCAAGTGTGTCCACGCCGTTGTTGGTGAGAACCGTGATATTCTCGGACTGAACCTCTACCAACCCCATACGACGGAGTACGTCCTGATCCTGTTCATTCGCTCGTAGGGCTCCGGGACAGAACGTAACCTCGACATCAATAGTCTTCTGGGAATTATCCACGAAGTCTTCAATGATCGCAGCTTTTTTCACCCGCCCCTCGGCATCGAGTTGATCCTCACTGAGGAGAATCATCGTTTCGCGGAGCTTGAGCAAACTCATTCCCGGAAGAACTTCCGTTACCCGATAACGATTCGCACTGATTTTGGTGATGCGACCACTAATCTCGATCCGCTTCTTGTCCAACGGGGTCACCACAACATCATAGTTCGTATACGAGGGGGTGAGGTCGGTTTTAATCTTGCCCTTCTCGATGTACTCGATGGTGGATTTCTTGATCTGTTCCAGAGAACGCGGGAATATCGTTGTCGCATATCCGACCGCGATTCCCACCACTCCGTTGAGAAGAACCAACGGAAGATGCGGAGCAAACGTGAATGGCATCCGAGCCGATCCATCATAATTCTCCCGCATGGGGAGGATATCGATGTCTTTGAACAGATGTTCCTCGGCGAATTTACTCTTCTTCACGCTCGTGTAACGTGCGGAGGCAAACCCGTAGGGATCGACCTTGGTTCCGAACGCGCCAATGGGATCGAAGAACGTGTGATTGTTCAGGAACGGCGCGGCAATATACGAGATCGTATCCTCGGCGGGGGTATTTCCGTGATTATACAAGAGAGATTCGATCATCGCTCCTGCGAGACCCGCCGTTTTCTTCTCACTCGCCTTGTCGTGCATCAGCCACAACGCGATTCTCTGCGGAGTTTTCAATCCATCATAAAGAGACGGAATCGCCCGTCCGCTCGTGAGCACATGTAATGCATATTCACGAGAGATACGATTGATGTACTGCGAGCTAGACTCCACTTGTCACTCCCGCTCGTTCCTCTTCCTGTGCGAGTCTAGTGGCGGCCCACGCCAACAGTTCCCGTGCCTTGAATTCGGCGGGCACATACGGAGCGTACTTCGACAGCGCATATTTGTCCGACCGCATCACCATTCCCATCGGAGACGTGCGATCTTTTGAATCGAAACGAATTTTGTTTTTCTTCGTCGTCTGGGGCTCATTTACCGGGAAAACGATGACCGCCTCATTTGATCCCGAATCCGTGAGTCTCTTGATCGCGGCCTCCATGACGGATTCCATCTCATACACGAGAGGCTTCAACTCGACCACCCCGGGATTGAACTTGAACTTCTTCCCCGGGTAAGCGGCTTCCAAATCAGCCTTGAGTTTCTCGGCCTCTTCCGTCGTGAGTTTCCTGTCGTCGTTCATTTCGTCCCCACCAATTTATCCGTTCGCATCCAACCTTTTCGATCATCCGCCCGGGTTTTATTGAAAATCAAATCCAGAACATCCTCGATCTTCCCATCATCCGTGATCGGAATCAGATTGGGTTTCTCCAATGCGTGTTCCCAGTCCCCCGGAAACAACGAGCCCAAACCTTTCGCCCGGTATGCAGACCAGCCCTTGTACTTGGCAAGATTGGTCGAGTACTCCTCGTAATCCTCGGCATAGATGAATTTGATCTCCTTGCCCCGGGTAAGACGAATGAACGGGGTTTGGAACCGATACAGCACGGGTTTCTTCGGATTGAACATTTCCGGCCAGAACCGGTAAAAGAAATTCACCAACAGCGCCGCAATGTTCTTTCCGTCCTCATCCTCGTCGGTGGCGATGAAAATCTTCCCGTATCGAAGACGACGTTCCATAAATTGTTCACTTGTGCGAACACCCACGGCGGACATGATCTGGTTCAATACTCGGTCCGCGACAACTTGAGCGGGGGTCATACCCCAGACGTTGGCGATCTTTCCCAACAGGGGAAGGTATCCATGGACCTTGGGATTTCGAACCGCCGGAAAATGCCCCTTCGCGGAGTCACCCTCGAATAGAAACAGAATACGATCCTCAGCCTTGCGTCCGGTGGCATCAATCAGGCGTGCCATTTTTTGGCGCATCAACCGATCTTCGTCCTGTTTGGTCTGTCGGTTCTCCTTCTTGCCCAGCCGTTCGACGATTCGGTCAATAACGGACTGAACCCACTCAGGGTTTCTCCTCAAGAACGAACGCACGTCCGATTCATGAAATCCGGCACGCACAGAGGCGGCTACGTCCGAGATCAACCTCGTCTTCGACTGTGCATCGAAATTCGGCCCGTGCATGGTGGTGTTATTCCAGATCATCACCCCGGGCGAGATCATCTGGCGGGTCACATTAGCGCCCTTGACCTCCTTTTGAACCCGTTTCTCGATCTCTTCCACCGCCACCGCGTAGAATAGACGCTTAAATTCGTCCATATGTTTACCCCCGTCGAAGGCGGGGATATTATTGACGAGAGAATGATCGATCTCACCACCATCGGGAACGAAGTTTCCCACCACGTAGAAGCGCGAGTGGAAAGTCTCATGATCGATCTGAATCGTTGCACACGGAGAAGTGGCAAAATACGTGGACTTGATCGTGTCCACGTTGGTCGATGGCTGCAACCGTTCCCCATTGTAAATGATTTTGATCTTGGGATTGATCACCGCAAGGTCCCACACGCGTTCACGAACGAACGCCTCGGGGAGAACCATTTTCTTGTACACCTTGGCCGAGGGCTTGAACCGGACCATCGAACCAGAACGATTCTTGTTCCCCCTGATCACATGGGGACCCTTGGTCTTGCTGATTTCCTTGCCGTCCTTTATCGCCTCGTCCCAACGCTGGGTGAGATTCTTCGGACTGTTCTTGTCCTGCGTGCCGTCACGGTCAATTTCGATCTCGAACCACTCGGAGGTGAAATTGACAATTGCCGCCCCGATACCGTTCGCGCCACCAACTTGTTCTCGCTCATCGAAATTACGACCAGAGAGTGTCTGACTCATCATGTACGATGCGGCAGGACCCTTACCCACGGCGGGAATCTCATGGATGGGCATTCCCCGGCCATTGTCATGGACGGAAAAAATCATCGTCTTGGCATCGTACGTCACCGTGAGGGTATCACCATGGCTATGTCCGGTGATCTCGTCCAAGGCATTGTCGAGAATCTCACGCAGGTAGGTCCACAGCGCAGGAACCCACGTGTGTTCCCGAATGGCGAATTCCTTTCCGTCGAAACCAACGATTTTTTGTGTGTGCAATTCGCGCGCACCGAAATACATTTCCGTACGCAATCGAGCGTGCTCAACCGGAGTCAGCGTGCGAGCGGTTTCTTTCTTCGCCATTAGGCGTCTCGATACACGGTGAAATCCGCGAGAGACACCCATTGCTCCGAAATAACCTCTTCATCCAACATGAGGGCCAGTCTCGGCCCAATGTATGGATCAGTCAGAAGTTGTACCGAGAGATGACTTTTGAGAAATGCTTTAAGATCGTCTTCGGTCATTTTCCACTCTTGTAGGGCCGACTCAGTAACGGAACAATCATGGACGAATTCTGGCTAACTCGTTCCAGACGATACTTACCACAAAGCTTCTGAAAGTACACGGCAACCATTTTCCGTTGTTCCTTCACGGTCTCGCGGTCGATCACATCATCCATATACTTTATAACATCCTCGGGCTGATATGTCAAATCAATCAAAGACTTATTGAATTCGATGCGATCTCCGACTCGAACTTTATTATCGCCCCATTCCTCATTCAGGAAATTGTTCCAGTCAAGTGCGTTCCCGGATTCCCGAGCCGCGAACGCGTTTCTCATCTTAGTCGTACTCACCCGGGGATACGCAGACTTGATATTGTCGGAGATGTCGCCACGAACGCATTTCTCGAACAGTTCCCACTTTGGGTCGAACATTTCCGGTTCGCCGGTTTTTTTGTCCAACTTGATCCGCCACGTTTCGCCATATCGGTCAATCGTTTCGGAATCACGACCGGGACGCCGTCCATCTTGATAGAACACCCCGTAATGAGTGTACATGGTATCACTAAGCGGATTAAACAGTTCGACGTTTTCACAGACAAGCTGCTTGAAGTCCCCATCGGCGGAGATGATGACATGATCGGATTTCTCATCCGAGTGACGCTGAACCCACCGAGCAATAAAATCATCAGCCTCTATACCAAATTCCTCCAACACGGTCACGTTGGTGTAGTTTTTAAGGAATGCTCCGAGTTCACGCATGACCCGCTTGGTGGCCTCGTGCTTCTCGATATCCTCGGGGGTCACATCCCGATTTTTGCGATTCGCCTTATACTCGGGATAAATTTCTTTACGCCACGAGTACGCATCCATACAAATCACCGCATGATCCGCCTTGAATTTGTTAAACGCTTTTCGCATTGAGTTGAAGACAATCGTCATGGTCATACTGACGTACTCATCAATATTTTCATACTGATTCACGACGTGCTTAGCTCGCTGAATAAGGTTATTGTAATCGACCAAACAATATCTTGTCATACAGGACATGTATCCTAGATTATCAACAAATCAAGGATTTAGCCGTTTCGTCGTTTTACTTCCCCATGCTTGGTCTTGGGATTCCACGCTTTCCCCGGCTTGGGGTGAGCCAATCTTTGTTCTTTCGGCTTGCTCGCGGCGGCCTGTTCGTTCTTCAACCGGATGACTTTCTCCACGAATGTATACAGTTGGGTCAGGAACTTCATCTGAGGATCGTCGTAGGTACCGAGTTGATCTTCCCCACTACTACTCAAGGGGTCTTTCATGTTCAGATTCGCAATCATATTGCGCGTCAGATTACGAGTCTGCGAGAGTTCGGAGTTGTCCATGGCAAAAATCGCCATCGGATTCGTCTTCGATCCGGGTTTATGATTCCAATCCTTCACGTACTGGTCGGACTGCATGGTCGTAATCAAATAGTCGTCGATTTTCGTCTTGAGCGTCTTGTCCCATTCTTGTTGAGCCGCGCCCTTGTCGGGGTCCTGAACGGGATCGGTTCCGGGACCACCGCCCATATCCCCGCCGCCCATCATACCACCACCGCCCATTCCGCCCATACCACCCATGCCGCCGTCCATTCCCATGGGGTCCATCTTGGGGTCATCAAGGTCTTTACCGTCCTTATCGGGTTCGAGATCACCAACGGTTTTCTCACCCGGGCCAGTATTATCCCCGGACTTCTTGGCGATATCCTCTAATTCTTTGTCGATCTGACTCGCCTGTAATTCGAACAATTTCATGCCGGGAACTCCTGCTCTACCGGGTATTTAGTCGAAAAGGGGTTGTTTCCCTAATGTGTTAGGAAATATGCAAACTCACGTGTTGAGAATTGTTCCCGATCAGAGTGAAACATCTCGACCATCTTCAACGCGGCTTCTTCATACCGGAGCAATTCGTCATGATTCATTATGATAGTCTGGACCTGTGCCTTTTTGTTATATTCGGGATTCGGGCGTATTCCGATCATGATCACACCCTGTCGAATCGGCTCCACATCGGGAAACATCCAATTATGCGCCATCGAGTACATCGCACACTGTGCCTTGTACGTCTCGACGAAATCCCCGGGTTTCCAATAAATGCTGGTTTTGTAATCAAGCACGGTGGGGAGGTTATTATAACGACAGACGAGGTCGGTACGGCCCGCGTAGAGGTTTTCCAGATGTAGCGCGACTTCTACGCCCCAGATTTCCCTCACCTTGGAGAGCCCCATCAGGCGCATTATCGTGAACATCTCTTTCGCGATCTGCTCATACTCGGGATCATTCGCCGGAACGTACTCGACGCCTAGGACGTACGCCTCCATCCGATTATGCGTATAGGTCCCGATTGTGGTGGCTTCTAGGGTTTTTCGCTTCGCCTCGACCTCACCCACACGTTCTCGCCACGCATCGATCCCGGGCTTTGGAAGGGAACCCAGAATCGTCGTCACCGACCATGCGGGTCCAGTGGGGGTGAAATACTGACGCTGCCCCGTCTCGGAATTCGTCTCCGCACGCAACTCCGGATATGGAATATCCGTCCGAAACTTAAATCGCGGGTTCAAGAACCGCCTCACGGTTCGGCGCAGCTTCAGCCAATTTCTTCAGAAGTTCCGCTTTCTGCCGCTCACAGAATTGGATATAATCCAACTTACGCGATTTCGTGTGTTCCTTGGTCTGCCAAGTTTCACTTCGATCTCCACGCCGGGATAGACTCGTCCGTGGCGTGGTGGACACAACCAGTCCTCCAACCCGAGCATTACGGGCACGGATTCGCTCCTCCAACATGGCAACACGGGCAGGGCTGTTTCGTTTCGGGGTATGTTCGGGATTCATAGAATTCTCCTTCCAAGACAACATCTATGTTGCTTTCTAGTGAGAATAATCAACGGCTATTTTTACCAGCGCAAACCCCAGTTAATTCTGTTGTTGTTGGAATCCCGGGCACGGGTAATCGTATATCCAAGACGAACGAAATAGGCCATCACGACATTCATCCGATCACGTGATGCCTTGACCGCATCAACAGAGAGGTTCAATCCCGCGAATGCATCATAATAGGAACTCGTTCCCGATCCATCGTAGTTGTCGTAATTCGTCATCGTGGTCGCGGCGGTGACCGTCGCGGTCAACAAACCACCGGCTGCGGCAGTCGCGATTGCCAAACGCAACGCGTTGATTTCGCTAAGAATGACAACGTTCCCGGAACCCCCACCGAAGGCGATTTCGCGGGCCGTTCTGGCATCATAGAAACCGTCCATCCTCGTCTATCCTCAGAGAGGCTTCATAGCCCGTTCGTCTTTTGCGTGATCCAAGGGAACACCCGCAAGATCGTCAATCGCGGGATCACCCATCGGATCACCCATGGCCTGATCCGGACTCATTCCGTCATCCATGCCGTCCATGTCCATGCCATCTTTGCTGGTGCTGGCCTGAACCTTGGCACGAATCTGACCCAACTGGGCCTTGACGCTGGTCAAAGCCTGTGCGGCCTGATTCACGGCGGTCTGCCATGCCTGCTCGATCTCCGCTCCGGTCTCCGCGCCAATGCTCGTGCTCGCCTTCGCGGATGCTTCAATTCCCGCAGCGGACAATTTGGCAACACCAGAGACCATCGAATCAACCGAGTCTTCCATGTCGGTGACGGCAGTGATCAACTCATACTTGCTCATGTCGTCTTCGTTCAACTTCTTCATGATGCTGTTGAAGCGACCCTGCATCATAGCCATTTCCGCAATACGCATATTCGTCTGCTCCTCAATCATTGTCTCGACACGGTACGGGGTACGGGCTTCCCACGGCCAAACACCGTCCCAACGGGAATCACAATACTTCTCAATCTCGTCCAAGGCATCCGCCGTGGACTCACGCAAATGCTGAATCGTAATCGTCTCCAGCGCATCGGCACGACCATTCGCAGTCTCCACATAGATGCGATGGAAATCCTCAGGTGATCCAAAACGAATCACCTCAATCGCCTTCTGCACCGGAAGGGCTTCCTTGAAATCCACCCAAACCGAAGGACCCGACTCGGTTACAATAGCGCGCTTCCCAACTAGGTTGTTGTTGATCTCCATCACATCCTGATAAACACACTGGCCCTCGATCAACTGCTCGGCAGCTTCACGGGCCTTGCGAATCTCCAACGCAACCTTGATCCCCTCGATCATTACCACGCGGGCCATGTACTTGGGATCGTTCAACCAACTCCCGTATTGGGCGACCCGCTTCGTACGCTGCTGGTCCTCACGGAGCTTCGTGATCAACCGCGTGAGACGCTCGGGGGTTCTACCCACGTACGAGTTGAGGTTGATCGACCTGTCATAATCACGCATTTCGTGTGCGATACGATCAAGTCGCTCTTCGGATGTTTCACGTAAGAAAGAGAGCATCTGATGCCAACCCCTAATAATCCCGGTAATTCGTTATTATTTACCGAAAAACCGGAATACCCTCATAGACCGAGTTTGATGTTAATTTGAGCAATCTCGCTCATCACCTTTTTGTACCCGGCCTTGTTGGACTCTTTCAGAACTCGGGCCTGCTTGGCGAGGTCAAACCGACGCTGATCCATTTCCATCATGGTTTTGGCCTTGTCCTTCTTCCCCATATTGAGATACTCACACGCCATGGTGGCGGCCTCTTCAAGCCGAAAAGTATGCGGAATTTCCACCCCCCGATCCTCATCCTGAACCTTCCACACCGGGATTTGAGCCCCACTGGAGGCGGATTTCGCCATCATATCAATTACCGTCCATGATCCAGACCGAGCCTGGATGGGCTTGATGAAATCATCACCCTCGTCCTCATCCACCCGGGAACGCCCCCGAGGCTCCTCTTCCTCCTCGTCGAACCCCTCATCCATATTTCCGCCCTTACCCGCGATCCGAGCCATGCCCGCACGGGTGATCGCGGCCCGCTTCCCCGTGAACGGATTAATATCCCCGTCCTCGGTGATCTCGGCGATTCGTTCCATCACGGTCAGGGTCCGCTCATTCTCCCTGAGAGTGTTCCGATACATAATATCCGCACCCTCACCCTCCACCGCCCGAACATTCCGATTCCGCCACGATTGATCAATAAGCCCGCCATTCTGCAAGGGCTGAACCCCCTCATCAATGATCCGAGCATCCTCGGCCCTATTGATCGGTCGCTGCGGCGCAGAATTAATCGCAGCAGTCGCCTCCGAATCCATCCCAAGCCAATCTTCATTCGACATGCATAATCTCCTAGAACTTCGAAATGATACGAACTCGGTCTACCCCGAGGTCCAAATCGTTCTGTTCATATTTATGCTCGCGGATAACCGGGGTCTTCATTTTCACAGTTCGTTGTTCGAGAACGTTGGAGGATTTGGAGATTTTCAGCACCAGTGTGCTCGGGGATGAGGATTTGATCTGCACCGAGGTGCTGATCCGACCGATCCAATCCCGAATCAGGTTCTTCACCTGAGGGATATTCGAGGAATTATTGACCGAGCTTTCCAACCCGGCGAATTGAATAACCAACTCGGTGGGGGTTTCATGGAGAAGCTTGATATAGACGTGGTCCATCGTGGTCATATCCGGGGCGAGCTTCAACAGGTCTTCCTCGCGATTCTTCCGAACCCGGTCCCAACCCTTTTTGATCAAATCAAACGTGAGTAATGCCACTTAGAATTCCCTCTCCGGTATTTACGGGTTTCGCTTCCCACACCCACCGGGCTTTCCCGGCGTCGTAGAAACGAGAATAACCCGCCGCTATTGTACGATTTCGCTCGGTTCCTTCTCCGAGGAATATCTGTTTCCGAAATCTAGATTTATGATTTCGCCGTGGGTGAGTATCGCTCAGTCGGATATATGTGTAATCTTGTGCCACTCGGCCATTATAAGTGAACCCTCCGAATTTATAAGATTCCCCACTAAACCAACGTAAATCGGCAAACGTCACCACACTGGTAGGATTATGTTGTTTTCGAAACATCATAAACAGTTTCGAAAACAATCCCGGTCGGGTCTTGTAATCACTGGCATATCGGCGAAGTTCCCAATCGTATTGAGATTGTCGGGTTGGTTTACTCATTACCATCACTCCGACCAATACAGTTCCTTCGTATGCTCCGTAATGAATACCAGTGCATCCTCCTTGTAGATGGTTTTTATCGAGAAATGAATTTCCCAGTCCTCGGTCTATTTTTTGAATTATCAAATTTCTTCCACCAACTCCTTTTTCCGCAAATCCCAATGCATATCGGATTATTCGCTCACAAATAGGTCTTTTGTCTCGCCATTCATCTTCCGCAATCTGGACAAGACGGATACCCGCCTTCTTTGCTCTTTCATATTTTTCTCGATGGTATCCCGGAGAAAGAACTCGCCCCATACAGGGAGGAATTACATGAAACGCAAACCCGTGATACTCGATTCCGATATTCTTATCCGGGACCCATACATCAATTTCCAACCCATCCAGTGCCATTCGGTCGTCGGATTTACATTTTACTCCAAGAGATTGGACATATTCATAAATCTCTCGTTGTCCTTTGCTAATTTTACAAGTCGGACACCCGCTCCCACGAAGATGGTTGTCTGCGAGTTGTTCAAACATCCCGTGGGTGGGACACTTCAACGACACATTAGTTTTTGCATTTTCGTATTCAACGCCCTCGTATCCATAGCGGACACCGTGGGTCTTCTTAGCCGCATCAATAAATTCAGAAGTATCCATACGGACCGATCCCCCACACTTCGGACATCCCTGTCCCGAAATATGTTTTCCCGAGGTTTGCCAAAAATCTCCATGAATCAGACAGGTTATCAAAACCTTGACGCCGGAGGTTTTATATTCAACCCGTTCATAATTATATCGATCACCGTGGATACGCTTGGCCGATTCTAAGAAATCCGTTTGATTTTTTTTAGTCGTTCCGCCACAGCGGGGACATCCCTGACCAATGAGATGCTTCTTGGGGGTTTGTTCAAACTCGCCGTGTATAGGACAAACGATGACGATCTTAGTTTTCTTCGTAAGATACACGCTCTTGTCATATCTATAACGGTCACCGTGCCGAATTCTAGCCTGATTGATAAATTCACCAACATCAATTCGTTTCTTCCCCACACACGCGGGACAACCCTGCCCATTACGATGATGGTGAATTGATTTCCAAAAAACTCCATGAATGGGACAAACTATTTCAAGTTTTTTTCCCACGCGACCACGATAGGTATAACGGTTATCGTGAATTTTCAGAAATTCTTCTATGCTATCCATAATGGTCCCTTTGGTACCAATTACATACAAAAATGATGACCGAAGTCATCCTTTATTTGCTTATAGTACCCACGTACACAACACCAAAATACAAAAAGGGGCGGACCAATGGTCCGCCCCTTTTTCACTAAGTAGTTGTAAACACTTATTAAACAGTGCCCAAAAATGAAATCGTCAACCCGCTCGCATGGGTTGCATCGACTCCGCCGTCGAGTTCAAGAGCACCCGCCGTGGTGGTGCCATCCGGAAGCACAATCGCGCCGCCGCCGCTTAGGGTTCCGAAAGGTCCGGTCGTCCCACCATCGTAAGAGACCGTGCTCAGCGTGCCGAGCAGGGCCAAGAGACCATTCTTGGTCTTCACCGAAGACATTCCACCAATGCCGATGACATCAACGATGTCCGCGACGGTGTGGGCTGCCGTGCTCGGGGTTGCCGTGTGGTCGTCGTTGTAGAACGCACCCATGCGCTCCTGTTCGAACACAACGTGCAAAGCACCAGCGGCGTTCGCTGCGGAGTCGGCTTCCACCGAGAACCCAACAATCGGAGCATACGCAGACAGGGCCATACGGACCAAGCTGGCACGAAGCTGAGCAAGGTTCTGAGCGGCAGTCGGTGCAGTCGTAAGGCGACCGTACTGGGGGTACTGAGCCTCATTGCCCTCAAGGAACAGGAACAGGTCGGCAGCAGTTGCACCAGTGTTTCCCTGAACGCGGAAACGGACGTGGCGGTTGGTGTTAGTTGCACCAGAATCATAACGAGACATTTTATTTAATCCTCAAGAAAATCCCTTGAACAGCCCACGTCATTAAATCGGTGGTGTCGCGGGACCGGGAGGGAACCGCACGACTTCTGTCAGTATTATTTACCGACCGGGTACAAATTGAATGTAATTTTACTCGTTTCCGGGGGTTTTTTCCCGGGCGTCGCGTTCGGCTCGTTGGAGGACTCTTCGGAATTTCTTGAAGTCGGCATCTTTGACCGCTCTGAGCCAGTTCATCATGAGGCGACGGTATTCATCTTCGTTGGGGTATTCCTCTCGAAGCATGTTCAGGAACATGATCGCACTATTGAAGGCGGTTTCCGCTCTGATCTCAACCGTTTTGGGACGCAGGATGGATTGGAGCAATCCCAGATTCACCTTTGGACCCCTATCGATCACAAGGGATTCGGGAACCTCATCAAACTCTATATCCATTAACGCCTCCCTACTCCTCTATTTAGTAAGGAGGCGTTAGTGAAGTGCTCATTTTTCCAAATGCTTGGTCATGTTGTATTCGCGAGAATCGTACCGGTCCATTTTCCCCGCCCGGTTCAGGCAGAGGAATTGCCGTTTGATCCGTTCGGGAAGCTTCTGGAATACGGCGGGGTCCATTGTGATTCCCAGCGCCATTAGGAGTTCTACCACGTCCAAAAGGGTAATCAAATCGGGGTGTTCCGGCACGTAGAAGTACTTTTCCACGAAGCGGCCTTCGCGGACGCCGATCTCGGCGGGTCCCACCGATGGGGGGACATCCTCCGTCATACGGGGCTGGCTCAACGTCTGTTGCGACATCTCTGCCGGTTTGGGTGTGGGGGCCGCTTTCTTCTCGATTTTCGGGGGATCAAACATCACACTCTCGCTTTTCTCTTTATGCCCATCGCGGTCATTCGCGATGCCAACGGGGATTCTGCCGCCATGGCTCCCATCTCGACCATTTCCTTCGCAACCGGATCACGTTGAATTCTGCTTCGTTGTTTCCGGCCAAATATCTTAGGATTTTGTTCCTCGAACAATTCACGGTCTTCGGGTCGATTGTATTGTTTCTGCGATGCCTGATCCCAATACATGGGAATCGCCGCATTGATCGCACCTGAGTTTCGGGTTTTCTTCACGTGCCACCAAATCATCGAGTTGAGTTCATCGTCCTCGTTTCGTTTACCGATGAGGAGCAAATCCGCCGTGTTGATCTTGTGGGTACCGCCCGAGACATTGCCCCTGTGGGCTTCTTTTTCCTTGTCCGAGCCTTTGGTCTGCTGCGAGGCGCTCCACAGAATGAGATCATTCGTGTGGGTGAAATCGTATACTTCTTGGGCGATTTCCGCATCACGCACACTGATATTGTCGCGGGCGATTTTATCGTTGGTGGGACTCATCACGTCGAGGTAATCGATTGCCATACAGCGAATCTTGCAATTCTCTCGAAACTGTAGTTCGTGGAAATGCGCGTCAATCTTGCTCATGGTGGTTCCCTGAATCGGGAACCGTTTCACAAAGATGCGTCCACCGCCCTGTTTTTTCAGATCGAACATTTTCAGATCGACCTGATCCATCTGGGACCACAAACCCCGGATGTTCAATTCGGTCATGATTGCGATCATGCGCTGGTGGGTCATTTCTTCCGAGTTTTCCAGCGTGTAGTAGACCACGTCTTCCTTGTGCATGGTCGAGTAGTTGATCAACGCGTTGACCATCATGATCGACTTTCCGTCGCCGGTTCCCGCAGACATGATGTTGAAACTCGGACGGGTCACGCCCCCTCCGAGAGCTTCGTCCAAGAACGCGAATCCCGTACGGATACCCTGAGATTCCTTGGCCTTCGCCAACTTCGGTTTATAATCACGATACACCTCCGATCCCAGATCGGTGGTCATGGAAATTCGTGATAGTTCCTGCATCCGTTGGTGCAGGATCGCCATTTCCTCCACCGTACGGGGTTCACCCCCGCGTTGGGATTGATCATCGACCGCGTCCGAGAGGAAATCGTTCAATGAGTTGTCCCGGCAGAATGCCTCAACTTCGTCGGCGATGAACCTCATCACCTGTGGTTCGTGCGCGTCCGATGGACGATCCAGTTCCACGCCGGTCTTCCCACGGATTGCGAGTTGCGAGGGGAGGGACTTATGGGTGGTGAAATATTCGAGAAGGAACTTCGCGACCTCACCATGGTTCCCCGAGAACCAAGCCGACTTTAACAGGGGTTTTGCACGAACGTATAGGTTCGGGTTCGCGGCCAAGTAAGAAAGAATCATCTCTTCTTTATTCGCGGTCAGCGATAGAGTTTTCTTTACCGAGAACGTCTCTTTCGCTTCGGGGTCCGAGTGGGCCTCCCCGGCGAGTTCGGAAACGTCGAAATCTTCCGTCATCGATTACCGACCATCACATTTTTCTTAATGACGAGTTCGGCCATTTTGTAGTTGAGTGTCATGGAATTCATTAGGATTGTCGCGACTTTCAAGCATCCCATTTCCTGCATGGCTTCACCGACATCCTTGTACGGCCAATTCGGTGTGCTCACGGGCCACTGTTCCTGTTCCGCCAAATTCAAATAGGGTTTCCACTCCTCCCCTTTGTAGTCGGGAATGAGGATTGGCGTTTTATCCGAGACTTTGAGGAAGTTGATCTGCTTCGCGGTGAGACGATTCGCTCTCGTCGCCGTCCCACTCAGGGGGATTGCACTCATCGGAGATTCCATCACAAACACATACTTTCCCCCGAGAGTTCGTATCCGGTGCTGATCGAACAGATAGTCCGACGCGGCAGTTTGCACGAAACGTCCCGGATCGGCTCCCTTAACCCTGATGTCTCGTCCCATGTATCCCACCACACGGTCGTGATGAAAAAACGGGATGATCAGTTTCGTGGGCATCTCCGGGGACCACCAGAAGCGACTCTCGTAGTCCGGATATAGGTAAAAATCTCCACGGGAGAACAAATATTCCACCACGGGCACAACACGTTGACCGAACTTTTCCAACGCAGTCATGAGTGGAAACGATCCCCCGGGCAGGGTCACTGAATCGAATTTGGTTGTAATTTCGACCGAGTCGATCCGTTCGGTATTCGAGACTATCTGTTCCTTGAGGGGAATCGCTCGGAGACTTCCCCCGAGGAGGAAGTACAATCGTTTCACCCGACCAACAAGGCCGTTGCCGGGTTCCCACCCCGTGGGGGATTCGTTATATTCGCAGCCCCCATTATAACAAAAAAAGCGAAATCCTCCAGTCGCGGTAGGAGCAAATCCACCCCGCTTGCGTTGATCTCCACAAGCGGGGCAGTTGATATTATGAAAACCCCGAGCGGAGTAATGCGGACGTGACATCACGGCTCGCATGAATTCGGTCAGGATGGCGGTCTCACTCATACTTGATCAGGTATCCCAAATGGGAACCAAATCAAGAGGCGACGTTTTTTCCAATCGTGATGTGATAATGGAAGTCTTTCCACACCCCGTTCCAAAATCTACCCGAGGGTAATCCCAAACGAGAACGAATGTCCTTCGCGACGGGGACATGACAATTCACGTGATAGAACAGCACATCTCCGCGATGGGTGGACTGATTCCCAATATGAATGGTGTTGTTATAGAAGATTTCGACGATTTCACCATCCCTGTATTTCCACTCCTCGGGGATTTCAGGAATTTCCCCACGGATCAACGTGCAATGATCGTGGAACGCCGGGGCGAACAGATCGGTTCTCCGGACGGGTTCGTATTCCCACCAGTGATTATGATACTGCCACCGCAAATACCCACATAGGCCCGGGGTAAGCTCGATCACGCACCACCACTCCCGGCGTTTCTTCATTTTCCCACGATCCGGATCGTATTTGATCCGTCCCACGGTCCTCAAGGGATATTCGGTTGACATTTCGTTTCATTTCCATTATTCTACACCAGAATAGTATATTTTTCACTGTGTCAATGCAAGTCTATTTGGAGGTGTCAATGCAAGTCTATTTGGACGACATGAGAGACCCTCCGGGGAATCCTCACGATTGGATCGTACTGCGCTCGTTCTACGAACTCGTGGGTTTCGTTCACGAAACAGGTTTGTTTCCGATTCGCCTGATCTCGTTCGATCACGATTTGGGTGATTCATACGGACGACCCCTCAAGACGGGATACGATGCGGCGGTATGGCTGACGGAATTTTCCGAGGACGATTTCTGTCCTGATTTCCAATATCAGATTCATTCTTCGAATCCGGTCGGACGCGAGAATATCCGACAGCTTATGAATCGTCACTTCGAACGCACCCGAGGTGAAACCGCTTCTCGCGAAAAACTCTAGCCCCCGGTATCCGGAGGCACGAAGCAGAGCACTTTCTTAGTGTACTCATTATAGCAGAGGTGTCCATTTGGGCCACCCTGCTCGGGGTTTCGTTCTCGGATAATACGATCATCCGGAATATCAATCCACCGGGTTTCCTTCGGGAACCACGCCCTCCAGCTTCCGTTTTTAATTTCCGCAGGCACGGGTTCACAATCCCCGACTTCGCCCCCGTCTGGGGTTTTCACCCGGGCGTTGCAGCAGCCCATTGAGGAATTGGGTTGCATCCACTTCATGTAGAAATCTTGATGCAATGGATGATGAGGCGTCGCCGCGTTTTCCGCCCGCAACGGTGTTCCGAGAATCAACAAAAGTGAAATTACCAGTCCGATGAATCCGCGCATGTAAGTTTCTCCCCGTTTAGCACGAAATAGTTCTCTCCATGACAGGTCAGGGGATGGCACCAGCAGCCCAAGTCTTTACCCTTCAATTCATCCAGAGCGGCCATCAGCCTAGGCTGAGTGGGCACCCAGAGGCGGTGTTGTTCAATCACCTCCTCCCGTGTGCCATGGATTCCGATGATAAAGGGGTTTCCCCATTTTGTCCGTCGATCAATCCGGACGTAATTCTCCCTTGGGGGGATTTCACGTCTCAGATTGATCAATCTCGGCATTACTTACAGTCTCCCACTCGGGTATCGAGGATTTTCAAACAACGGGGGTTTCGTCACCTCGTTGGGGAGTCCATAAAACACATGTTGGCCGATTTCGCCGATTCTCGGATATCGCCACCCCGGGCGGATCGATTTGGCGTGGAAAAACATACTGTTCTGGGTGAAATCCCAACTGCGATAGTCGGACCTCTGCGATAACTCGTGAACCGCATGAGCGACCCTCAGGGCCTCTTCCCATTGATCACGATTATCCGGAACCAACGAGGCCCGTGCGGTCCAATCATACTGGCGTGAGGGTTTCGTCTGCCACACCGCTGAACAGATCGTATTGGGGAATTCTTTGGAGAGTGTGCGATTGATCGTGACAAGTGCGACGGCAAGCCTCCCCTCAAGGGGCTCGGATTTGGATTCATAGAACACCGCACACGCAAGACATCCGGGTTGGTCCCCCTTGGCCTTGATTGCATGACAGTTCGGCTTAGGCGTGTGTAAGACTGGGTATTGGGCGTACGCGTGGGTGCTCCATAGCAGCACGACGAGTGCGAGTATTACCTTGCGAATCATCAGTTTACCTCCGTTCTATTCAGACTTGTCCATTCTTCCCGGCGTGTCAACCCCGGGGCGACTCTGCTGCAAAATCAAACACTTAGAATTTCATCCACGTCAACGTAAATAAATCACATGACGGAGAATAATTGAGTGAGCGGCAGAATAATCTACAACGTCTCATATGAGATTCCTCTCGTTCGCGTGGGGGTTCCGGGACGACAGAATCGTGCCAGCGACGGGGTTCTTCGTATTACCCCGGGAATGACCGAGATCATGGAATTCTGGTTCGGCAACCATGATGGGATGCCAATCACGCTCGTCCCGTTCAAGGTCAAGCTGGTGTTCTGGAAGAACATCTCCACCGAGAGTCAGGCACGGGTGATCGGCGGCGGTACCACAGATATCGTATTCGCGAAAGAAGCCGAAGTGCTGGATCCCTATGAGGGCAAGACCCTCGTTATGCTTTCTCAAACAGATACAACTCAGATCGGCTCACGCGGTGGGCCGAATTTATGTTGGTCACTCTTCATGATCAATTCCTCCAACGAGGTATTCCCCGCGTTGTGTAGTTCTAATGGTTCACGGTTTGGATCGGTAATCCTCGATCAGGGTATACCCACCGCCGAGATGGTTCTTACGGCATAAAAATGGAGATAGATTTGGAAATCGAGAAACAGATGAAAGAGACCAGAACCAAGTCTCCTTTTCTGACTTATTTACTGATGGCGACCGGAGAAATCCGGGTAGGGATCGTCCAGAACGAGACCCAGCGACATATCAACTTCTATGACCTGTCCAAGATTCGGGAAACCGGACAACAGAAAAAATTCATGGAATTCGGAGACAAATGGTGGTGGGAGTCGGGTAAATCGATTCCCATCAATTTTTTCATCGGCATTCCGTTTGATGAGTTTCAAGAATCCCTCGTGGGGCTTTCGAAGAAGTCGGTGGATCAGGTGATCGGCCCCTCGTTCAGTTTGTCCGCGCTGTACATGAAGAGGATCAAAAAGCGTCGTATCGAGATTTTCGCGCACGCTTGACATTGTTGATTTTATCCAGTATGAAGGTTTCCTAATTTTGGAGGAAATCACATGCCTTATCGATTTGTAACTTCGTTACCCGTCGAGTACACGGTGAAGTATTTCGAGATCAAGGCTTCGCTCGAACTCGTCCATAATGATCAAATAGATGGTCTCAACGATGATGAGAAAACCGCTCTCATCCAGAGTTTGGAGGCCGACCTCGGAGAGTTCCGAAGGCGTATCAGGAGTTTGGTTGGTCCCTAAACGTGGCGTCGATTCGTCGGGGGCGAGGCATGAACTACGGCATGGGATCAGGACAATTCTAACGCAATAACCTTGGCATGGAGGGACACAAGCAATCCATAGGCCAAGGAATGCGACTTCTTGAACGCGAACCCCTCGTCCGTCTTGGTCCATATTTCGGACAGGATGGTTTCCCACGGCTTCCCCACGAGGTGTTTTTTGGCCGGTCTGATCATCGCGATCAATACGGCAAGATCACCCACGGACTTTGGGGGATGCCTCTTCACGACCTTGTAATAGCCGCCTAGGTGGACCAAACTGGACGTGGTCACATCCTCGATGTAGAACCGGGGATCGAGGTACCAGTCCCAATCGGTTTCCATCTCCATGAGCGCATCTAACTCGACGGGGATCAAATCCGCATAGACCCGGTTGTACAGGATATCCATTTTCATGAATCCCCGTTCCTCCGCGTCCTTATAGGGGAACACGGCCAACCGGGTATCGGGATCACTCGGTATATTCTGCAAGTACATTCCGGTTTCGTGCTTGATCAACCGGGTTTTATCCGAGGCGAGCAGACTGGCCCCGATTCCCCGAGGGAACAGGTTTAGGACCGCGTCTCGGTCACCCACATCCAGATCGACATCAGGCAGACTCATTAAACAGTCTTTCGCATTCCACGCGGACCAAATCAAGTGACTTGGTTTCCCGAGTGACCTTGTCGATCCAATGAGAGGCGTTGAGGAAATCGTCCATCTCGTACATCAAATCCTGCGTGAACCGGGGAATAAGCTGATCCTCCGATCCCCTATGTCCGAACAGAACCCACGGCAGCAGCCGATTCTCCCGTATCATCTCCAACGCGAGCACTGGGGGAACGTATTTGAAGAAGTCCTTCTTCGGGAGATTGTTATCGCGGCACCATTGGGTGACATTCTTATGGGTGATATCCACTTGAGCGACCGGGTCTTCGTGGTTTCTCATCCATTCCCGGAAGTTGTTCAGATTGTATCCGTGGGTCCACCGCGAGGCACGGCACTTGGTCTCGATCAACCAATCCACATATCGGACATTGCTTACGAGATAGTTGAGACGACAAAACTCGGCCAGCCGCATGAACAGCTTATACTCACGGACTTTCTGGAATTCCTCCACCGAGGAGTCCCGCTTCCTTTTCACGAGCTTCTTCATCCAGTAGTTATAGAGCCGATTCGCCAAAACCGTGTTGATGTTGTTCCTCGCCAAGAACCGACGCTTCGACTCACACGCGTGCTTTTCGTACCACGGCTTGCGCGTGAACGATCTCTCACAATACGGGCAGCGGAAGTTTTTTTCGATCATAGGAGTTTCTCGATCTTGGTGAGGTCTTCTTTTTGATATCCAAGGCTCTTACATAGATCAAGAATCTCCTCCGGACTAGCCCCCTTTAGGAATAGCTTGGTTTCCTCGGGTTTCGCATCGGGGTAGATTTCCAACACCATCGCGGTCAGGGGATCGACCTTCTTTATCCCCTTGGGCCGGGTAAATCGGTGTTTCATGGGATGGCCCGTCCCGCACGCGGCGAGAAGCTTGGCTCTCATCCGGGGGTTCGTTTTGAGATTCCCCCAGAGTTCGTTGGCGGTGTCATCGAACTTCTCGATCATCCCCCGATGACCACTCTCGGTCACCCCACCGGTCATCCACTGGGGAATGAGCCAACCGACTTGGGTTTCGAACTCTTTGAGCATTTCGGGATCATCCGACAATTGATCATACACGGTGAAGTCCCGAAGATCGAGATGTTTCAGGATCAGGAACAGGTCTATCTGGGGCTTCGCCATGTTACCAGATGTCCGACGAGGGTAAATGAACGTCGTGCTTGTTGGTGGAAAAGATCACACAACTCGGCTTATCCCCGGCGGATGAGTTGTTCGCGAGAAGCGGCACCACAATCATGTCCTTCTCGGACATCACCGGACAGGACCAATTAAGACTGGGATAAATCGCCGGAAGGCGAGTCGAGACTCTCATGGTCAAGTAATCCGGCATGAAACTACTGATCGGGTTGAACGCGAACACGATGTGATCATTCCGATTGATCTCTTCCAAGGGAATCGTCTGCACGTTCTCATAGTCCGAACACAAGATTCTCCAGTGCAACGGAACCACACAGGTGTAGTCCCCAATATCCAAAGAAATCGCGGGACACGTGTATTCTTCAATCGCCGTCAACGTACGATGAAAGAAGTCGGGTTCCTGATAATCCTCGAACGAGAGTACCCAATACCGAGTCTCTCGATTGATCTGGTCCGTGTTGAGGATTCGATTGTCCGCACTCAAAATATACATCAGTACCCTATCTTGGTCTCGTCGTATTGCTGCTTCGCCTTCCGATATAGTCTTTGACGTTCCTTCGCGTGAGACGCGCTGAATCCATCATTTGAGTGGAAATCCCAAATCTCAACGTGGGTCTTTTCCCCTTCTTTTCTCAATCCTCGTCCAATGACCTGCATGATCTTCACGAACTGTTTCCCGAGTTCGATAGGAATCACATTCGCCAGTAGGGGAATATCAATGCCGACCGCCGCGATGCCATCGGTACATATCAACGTCCCCTGTTCGTAGCCATTGAATTCCCGGAACACCTCGTCTCGGATTTTCGCATTCACGTCACCATCCATATAGATAGACCCGGGAATAGACCTTTCAAGAGTTTTTCCAAATTCTTTGCGTGAAACGAGGACCAGACTGGGACCGGTTTGGGAAATTATCTGAATCATATCCGCAATAACACGGACCCGTTCCTCATTCCCCATCATCCATTTGAGATCGTCATCCCACGTGCGTTCGTCGTTGGTTCTCGTATAGTACTTCCATTCCTTTTGGGATTTGTCATCGATCTCGATTTGATGAATGATGGATTGAGCCAGAACGCCGCGTTTTTGCAACTTCCAAGCGGGCAACTCAAACATCACAGGGCCGAGAACGGATTTAATTTGTTTCTGGAACAAAACACTCTCGGGCAGCGATCCCGTACAACCGTACCGGAACGGGACGTTTTTACCCGATCCAGACAGAATAGAGTCTAATGTCTTCCCAGAGACTCCTTGGCATTCGTCTACAATCACGCATACGACGCCCTCCATGAGTTCTTCATAGTGATCAAGACTTTGCCATGTCGATAGGGTGACTTGCTTTCTATCATGCTCCCCACCGTACCAAATTCCTGCGTCGATTCCGGCATCTCGAAAGGTCGAACGCGTCTGCAAGGCGAGTTGAATCGTAGGGACGATGACAACCACGTAACCGAAAGGGGCATATTTCTTCGCGATGGTTGCACACGTAATCGATTTTCCACCGGCGGTCGCGAGTTCCATTATGCCTCCCCCGGCCTGTAGAGAGGTATTCACCGCCTCTACCTGATAGTCACGGAGGACAACGGGCTTGCCGTTTTTGGCCCAGAATAGCCCCTCATGGACGTTCTCATCCACGAGGGTGATCTGTTCCGCGATATGAGACCAATCCTTGCGTTTGTCCACGAGGTTGACCCCGTATCCGGCCTTCTCCAGTATGGGAAGAATATCCGGCAAATGTCCCAATCGGGTTTTTCCCGATTCGGTCATCAAACAGATGGTACCATCCCACCATCCCATTTTGTATTTGGGCATGAACCGGTATCCCGTCACATAGTGGGTGAGGTGATCTCTGATTTTCTTTGTCGTATCTGGATTAACACCCCCGATAAGGATATTCACTTCATCGAGGATTGTGATCTTAGCGGTTCGCATACTTTTGGATCGTCAATCGAGCTTCTAGCAACCATTCCGCGCCGGAATTCACATAATGATTGTAATGAACCCACTGCATCCAATTCCGGGCCGCGTCAATGTCTTTATCCGTGATTCCGATCATCTCCAAATACTCGATCCCGTGCTGGGGAAACATGCACATGAGTTCCGCACAACCCATACGACGATCATACTGATGGAAATCCGGAGAGAGTTTCACGAATGGGAAATTGAATCGGTTACAGATCACCCCGAACAGACGATCCTCGATCTCGGAATATCCCTTGAACACGCGTTCCTTCAAGGGATGAAGAAGGTCCAACATGTACGCCTCGGTGGCATCGTGCCATATCGCCTGCTCCCGAAATTCCTCGGGAACCAGTTTGGACAAAAGTAGAGAATGAGTGGCGACCGTGATCGGCCATTCTCCATGACCAATGAATCGGTTGATCGATCCAATCCCTTGGGCGATGTCCCGAACGTCAACATCCTGAGGTCGGGGATCGGTGATCCAGAATAGTTTTCCGTGAGTGGTGAGAATCGCAGTTCGTGGATCACGACCACCGGCCAAGAATTGTAGTTTCTCCTTGATGACTTCTCTACTCATTAAGGGTCTCCCGCGTGGGATCAACCCACACCTCTTCGAGACCGGCTTCCCGGATCGTGGTGATTTTGGCAATCATCACGGAACGGGTAGTGAATCCGTTCATAATATTTCCGAGTTGATTCTCCGCGTTCGCGAAACGCCGTACGTAGAGAGTCAAATCCGCAATCTCATCATCTGCCTCGGCCCACTTTCCGGCCTCGGTGACTTTCAATGCCCCGTGTTGGCGAATCGCCTCTGGATCATTCATGAGCCATTTCACCTTGCGGGCCTTTTGGATGTTCAACGCCTCTTCCAGATATTTTCTAACCTGCGAGGCATCGACGTGAACACCACCGTATAAGGTCTGCAACCCCGGGGTCTCCTGCGCGAGTAAGAGCAGATTCCCCACGGCGGTCGCGTGTTGATGTGCATTCTCCACGACGATACGATAGTAGTTCAGGGCTTCTTCGAATTTTTGATATCGGGTGGCGTCCCAATTAGTCCCCCGAGTTACGATTTCGTAATACCGGTGGATCATCAGTTTATTGTCGGCCTCCGCAGATTTGACCAATTCCGGCCATACCGTGGTGGAGGTCGGAGATGATCTCCCCGACCCCTTTTTCTGATAGGTTGCCTTCAACCGTGATAGGGCATCACTCGCCATCTTCCGGACCCTCTTGTTCGGGAACCACTACTGCGGGCTTGGACGAATCCTTCAAGGACACATCGGGCTGCATCGTCTTCATGATGCTGTCCACATGATCGCGATATTCAGCCTTGCGGAATTTCACGACCTTCTTGTCCAAGTTCGTGTACTGGTACCATCCGGCACTCTCCGTGGTGAGAGCGCCTTCGGACATCATCACGTCGAACAGTCCCGAGTAGGGATCAATACCCGTAAGATACGGAATTTGGATATTGATCTTCTCGTATGGCTTGCTCGCCCGGGACTTGATGTTTTCGGCGATACAAGTGATACCGATGGCCTTACCACCACCCCCGCTGGAATTCTTCGCGTACTTCTTCTTCAAGTCCGCTGTCATTTTCTCCGAGAGATTTTTGTAGTGGGTGACCACTTCTTGATCTTCCGAATCGTTGTTCCCAAGCTTCGCCTTGGTCAACAAGAGGCAACCCGAGGCCGCGTAGAGCATCTTGTGACCACCCGTGGTCTTATGCTTGGGACCATATTCCTCTTGGGAGTCCATGATATGCTGCACGCCGATTGTCAGAATTGGCAATCCAGAAGTCATATGCACGCAGTCGATGATGATCTGTCCGATCATCTGGATACGCAGACCACGATCAAACTTCTGCTCGCCCTTTTCGGCGGCTTCCATTTGATTCGGCGTATTCATCATTGCCCACGAGTCCACAACGAGGACCATCGGAGGATATTCTTGGCCCTCTTCCTGAGCCGAGCGGTATTCCTGACAGATGTCGGACAGGATCGACCGCGCATCCTGCGTTGTACCCGCACGAACGTAATGAAAACCCTCATCGTTGATATCGACCCCGGCGTTAGTAAGCCATTCCTTACCCGCATCCTGATCGTTCGCCTTTTCCACGTCTACCCAGACGACGTGAGCCCCGTGAGCCTTCTGGCACCGACCCGCAACCGTAGCCGCGAGATAGCTCTTGCCGCTACCGGAATCTCCGTAAAAAATGTACTTCCGACCGAACAGAAGTCCTCGGTCGAAACGACCGGACATGATTCGATTCAACGCGTAATTACCCAAATCGGCCCAGATGTTGACGTTGGAAAATCCAACCGCAAACGTGGGGGACTTGATCGTCTTGAATGCCTTGTCGAGGTTCGCAGAGAATTTCTTTCCGAACGAGGACGCGACTGGTGATTTTGCTTTTGCCATGATTGATTACTCCGAAAGTGAGTGGGGAGGGAACTTGTCCCTCCCCAGTTCCCTTAGGCCGC
>Ga0163149_10000745_pt1 | contig 42748 bp, 37 predicted proteins | sample OliLakLV19MP5G1_FD_148604 | JGI IMG/M metagenome (GOLD analysis project Ga0163149, IMG submission 148604) | Freshwater microbial mat bacterial communities from Lake Vanda, McMurdo Dry Valleys, Antarctica - Oligotrophic Lake LV.19.MP5.G1 | ecosystem: Environmental > Aquatic > Freshwater > Lake >...
AATCGAATCTGGGCACGAATTAGGCTATCATTCCGAGGTTATTGATCAATCAATTATATGGAATGAAGACGCAACCGATTGTTTGCTGCGTGATATTAAAACAATGAATACCATGTTTAATATTAATGTAAAAGGCATTGCATCGCACGGTGGATTAACTGGTTTAAATAATTTGGATTTTTGGAAGGATAAAAAAGCTTCCGACTTTGGAATGTTATACGAAGGTTACGATCATCAACCCGAATATAATTTGTTTCAAGAATCATTTTATGTTAGTGATAGCGAATGGACACGCTGGAAGTGTTATGATAAAGGCGTTTTAGTAAAAGATGATAGACGTAATTTTGCAGAGCACGCTAAAGATAATCATCCGCTTATTCATGTATTAATACATCCTGATACTTATTTTGATAATCATTTTTATGAAAACGAAAAATAAATGATTCCTTATTATCGATTATCGCGAAATAGTTCAGAGTTAAAAGCTTTAGAACGTATTTTTGAAACAGGGAATTGGGTAGTAGGTGAATGCACTCTAAAACTAGAACAAGAACTAAAGATTCTGTTTAAAAAAAAGCACATTGTATTAACTTCTAATGGCTATTCAGCGCTTTTCCTCTCTATAAAGGCATTAGGATTAAAAAATCAGAAAATTATTGTGCCTGCCATAAGCACATGTTTTGCAATAACAAATTCGGTAATTGCGAGTGGAAATGAACCGGTATTTTGCGATATAAATATATTTGATGGCAATTGTTCTATTGAAAGTGTTAAAGAATTAATCAATAAAACTGGTGCAAAGACGATTATTTCTCCAAATCACGCAGGAAACATTTCAGACGTGAATGCGTTTAAGTCTTTTGGATTGACAGTGATTGAGGATGCGTGCCAGTCGTTTTTTAGCTCATTGTATTTAAATAGCGCATCGGACGCGCAGGTTTTTTCATTTTATCCTACAAAGGGTGTAAATGGTATAGATGGCGGAATTATTGCTACTGATAACGAAGACATAGCCACTAAAGCAAAGAAGATGGTTTACTATGATAGTCAGGAAGCTTATGATGAGGCTGAAAGATATAATTTTCGTTTTCTAAATATATGCGGCGCAATCGCTTTGGCAAATTTAAGTCATATGAGTGATAGTATTCAAAAATTAAATATGATTGAGAAGCAATATGATAAACTTATTGAAGACACTAACTCAATTCATAAATTAAAAAACAACAAATCGAATGTTTTACAGCGCTATGTTATTTATATAAACAGTATAAATTTAAAAACCAGAATCAATTCAAGTTTTGAAAAGGAGCAAATCGTCTTCGGAAAATACTTTAATTGGGTGTGCCCTTCGATTATTTCAGATCAATATGTGAATTCGAAAAAACTAATTGAAAATAGTTATTGTATTCCTTATTTCGAAGATTTGAAAAATGATGAAATTCAAACCATAAATAAAATACTTTGTTATGTTTTTACGAAAAGCTGAAATTAAAGATTGTGAATGGGTTTATTCTATGTTAGAAGACCTGCGTTTCCCGGTAAAGTATGAACTGTCACAATTTAAAGAATATTATGAAAAATGTTTGACAAGTGAAAGCTTTTCATTTTACATTGCATGTGATTTCGAGGACAAAATGGCTGTTATTTCGTTGAATAAATTTAACATGGCTAGATATCTCGGTTATGGCGTTGAAATGGAAGAATTAGTTGTTCACAAAGATTATAGAGGAAAAGGCCTTACATATAAAATATTAGATGAAGTAATAAAGATGGTACAGAAAGATAAAACTGTTAGAAAATTTGTTTTGAAACCTAATGGGGATGATAGTAAACATATATTTTCAAAATCTTTTGATTTAACTGACTTTGTTGTATTTCAAAAGTACCTAAATAAATTGTAAATGCTAAAAACTGTAACTATTCACCAACCTGATTTTATGCCATGGCTAGGTTTATTTAATAAAATTAATAAAGCTGATGAATGTATTATTTTAAATCATGTAACTAATAACCCAAAAGCTGCTGAGTTTTGGTGCCGTAGAGTAAAAATGTTAATCGGCGGAAAAGAGCATTGGATGTCGGTTACTCTTAAAAAGGATGAAAATGAAACATTCATACCTATCAATAAAATGGAATTGCAAATGGACGAACGCGCTGTTGATAAATTTATTCAGTCGGTTCAATTGAATTATAAAAAAGCGCCTTATTTTAAAGAAACATTTTATTTGATAGAAAGTTATTTTTCAAGTTTTGGAACTAATATGAATGAGAAGAATACGTGGTTCATAAAAGAAGTGATGAGCAAATTGGGAATTAGTACTAAAGTAGTTTATAGCTCAGATCTAAACCCAGCCTATACATCTAATGAAATGCTGATCGACCTTTTAAAAAAACAAAAGTCGACAACGTATTTGTGTGGTTCAGGTGCAAGTGGATATCAAAAAGATGAATTATATTTAAATGAAGGAATCCAGGTAAAATATAATAATTTTGTTCATCCTGAATATAAACAGTTCAACAGCACTCATTTTATTAAAGGGCTAAGCATTATTGATCCTTTAATGAATTTGGGTTTTAATGGAACTTCAGAGCTTCTGTACGCATCATGAAAATTGCCTGCTTAGGAAATATGAATAACATGATGTTTCAAATTGGGAGGTATTTATTAGATGAGAAACACGATATAACATTTTTTTTATTTGATGAATTTGAGCACTTTTTACCTGAGGCCGATACCTTTGAAGATATCAGTAAGTATAAAATCGTAAAACTGGGTTGGAATTTTGAAACTTATTTTAAAACGAGCTCACGCAGTATTAAGAATTTATTTAAGGATTTTGAATTTTTAATCGGAACCGATCTTTCACCGGCGTATTTATGGAAGGCTGGCATGAAATTAGATATTTATCTTCCTCACGGAAGCGATCTTTACGAGTATCCGTTTTTTAAATATCGAAATACGCCTGTACAGAAATGGGAGATAACGCCAAACATTGTAAGTAGGGCACAGTATTTTGGTATAAGGGAAGCTGTTACAATTAGCCTTGATCCTTCTGACGATGTGTATGAAGAGCCTTATAGAAAAATGCGTAGCAATAATAACAATCGAATTGGCACACCTCCATTCTTATATTTCAAGCAGTACACTATTGATTATCCAACCTTGTCAAAACATTATTCGGAATTGGTTGAATTAAGAAGTAAGTATTCATTTATTGTCTTTCAGCAGATTTCGCAAGATTGGAGTATGCGGGGCGACTATAAGATTGATAAGGGAAACAACCATTTAATTAATGGTTTTGAAAATTACTTGAAGCAAAACTCAGAATTTAAAAAAGACTCACTTCTTATTTTGATGGAATATGGCGGCGATGTTGAGAAATCAAAACACTTGATTTCTGAACTGGGAATAGAAAATAACGTGCGTTGGTTTAAGAAAATGCAACGGAAGGATTTAATGGCGGTAATACATTTTAGCGACATTTGTGTTGGAGAACTCGGCTATCGTGAGTGGTATAGTTACAGCAGTATCATGGAATTTATGGCTATGAAGAAACCATTAATACACCATCGAGGAGACGCATTTTACAAAGCCAAAGGATTAGACTTATATCCCATGGTGGATGCAAAAGATGCAACGAAAGTGGCAGAAACGTTTGCGGATTATAGAAACCATCCTGAGAAATATGTGAACATGGGAGAGGAAGCGAATGAGTGGATTATAAATGATGCTGAAAAAAAGTTACACATTTTTAAAAAGGCGTTGTCTGAGAAAACCTCAAATAATAAAATTAGGAATGCTTATTTAAAAAAGCTCAAGTACTCTTTCAATCCTCAAATTATTTATAACTGTATTTTTCTAAGGCTTTATATGATAAAGGCTGCATTAAGAATTAGAATGTGAAGTCAGTACCTGTTTCTATAATAATGCCCTTTTATAGTAGCGAGATATATATACGAAAAGCCATTCAAAGCATCTTAGAACAAACATATGAAAATTTTGAATTATTTATTGCCGAGATGACAGTAATGATAGTACAAGAAAGATGATCGATGAATATGATGACCATAGAATTAAACGATATCATAACCCAAGAAATTTGGGTTACTTAAAAACTTCCAAAAAATTATCGAAATCTTGTAAGTGCGATTACATTACTTTTCAAGATGCAAATACCGCACAAAAGGTTTTTGAAGCATTTAAAGATTACCGGTTAGATCCAAATAAATACAAGCAAATGGGTGAGGAGAGTTTTAATTGGTTAACTAAGCGAACGAATATGTGCCTTGAGCAGTTTGTAAATGTTATTGAATTAAAGCAAAATAGAATTTCTAAACCAAATAAAATCTCAAATTATTTTTTGAAGCGAATCAGCTTTTTTACAAAACCAGTAGTGATTTATAGTTATTTTTTTATGAACTATCTCCACTTAAAGAATTCGATCAAACGGATATTAAAACCCGGAGTGAGCAAACATGCTGTTTAATTCCATAGAGTTTTTAATATTCTTCCCAATAGTGACTTTGCTATACTTTATATTGCCCCATAAATTCCGTTGGGCAATGTTGTTAATGGCAAGTTGTATTTTTTACATGTATTTTATTCCGAAATACATACTCATACTATTTCTTACTATTATTATTGATTATGTTGCAGGAATCTATATTGAGAAATATCCAACGTATGGGAAAAAGCTTTTGGTGCTTAGCATTGTGTCAAATGTAGGCATACTTATGTTCTTTAAGTATTTTAATTTTTTTGCAACAAATATTAATGAGCTCGCAGATAAATTAAACTGGAACTATTCTATGGATCTGCTTGCCATTATACTTCCCATAGGTTTGTCATTCCATACATTTCAAGCCATGAGTTATACGATAGAAGTATATAGAGGAAATCAAAAGGCAGAAAAACATTTTGGAATTTATGCTCTGTACGTAATGTATTACCCTCAGTTAGTTGCGGGACCAATAGAAAGGCCTCAAAATGTACTCAAGCAGTTTCATGAAAAACACAAATTTAATTATGAAATGTTCAGACACGGATTGCTATTAATGTTGTGGGGGTTTTTTAAGAAATTGGTGATCGCAGATAGATTGGCATATTATGTCAACCCGGTATTCGATCAGTCGGGTGAATATGAAGGCATTTCAATACTCATGGCAGCTGTATTTTTTTCATTTCAAATATTCTGCGACTTCTCTGGATATTCCGATATTGCCATCGGTGCCTCAGAAATAATGGGGAGCCGATTAATGAAAAATTTTGATCGACCGTATTCCGCAAGATCCATTGCCGAGTTTTGGACTCGATGGCACATATCACTTTCTACATGGTTCAAAGATTATTTATATATCCCTTTAGGTGGTAATAGGGTGTCAAAAATAAAATGGTACCGAAATTTAGTTATCGTTTTTCTAATTAGCGGTTTTTGGCATGGAGCAAGTTGGACCTTTATCGTTTGGGGTGGTTTGCATGCTTGTTATCAAATTATTGGAATTGTAACAAAGAAATGGAGAGAAGTAATTAGCATTAAAATCGGACTTACTCATTTTCCATTAGTACATAAGTTTATGCAAATAATTATTGTGTTCTTATTAGTAACTATAGCATGGGTGTTTTTCAGGGCAAATACATTGGAAAAAGGAGTGTACATGCTTAAGGAATGTGTAGTGGCTGTGCCTCAATATTTCAATCAGATCACATCTAATGATACATTTGATTTTATGAGACCACTGTTTTTTAATATGGAATATAAAATGGTATATGTTGATTTTCTGATCATTTTGTTATCATTAGGAATTTTACAAGGCGGACAATATTTAAACTTTAAATACAAATTGAAAACAAAGTTATACACTCTACCAATGGCGATAAGGTGGCCGGTATATTTCACCTTGATCTTTTCTATTTTATTTTTCGGAATGTTCCATAGCGATGCAGAATTTATTTATTTTCAATTTTAAACTTTAAATGTGGTCGCCAAGGTTATTGTTTTTTTAAGTTTATGTTTTGTTATTTTTTATTGCTTCGATCTTGTGCTAACAAGCAGAATTCCTCAGAACACAGTGATAAAAAATTACTGGCTATTAAATAAAAAAAACGAAAAATTCGACATGGCCTTTATTGGACCATCAAGAGTGCTAAATACAATTGACGGCTCTGTTTTTAAAAGCAAGTTAAATTTAACACCAATAAACCTTGGCCTGTCGGGCGCTGGCTATGCAGAGCAATATCTTTTATTAAAATTATTTCTGAAAGAAAATAAAAACAGTGTGAGGACGCTTTATATAGAGACGAGCTACTTCAATTTTATTGACCCGGATTCTTCATTTTCATATCCATTTCATGATTACTATTATTTTCCGTTTATAAAAATTGATGATGTTTATGATGTGATCAGGGATAATTCAAACCAAAGGTCGAAAGTGTTTATATGGCGGTATTTGCCATTTATTAGGTATGCAGAGTTTAATTCAAATTTTAGGCCGCTTGTTCTATTTGTTTCAAAAAAGAATGAAGGTAATTATACAGATGGATTTGATAGATTCGGAACTCAGCTGGAAACAAAGGAGAATGGCTTGAATGCTTTTAAGGTAAAAACATATTCAAACCCGAGTATGGATACTAAAACAATCGGTTATTTGAAAAAGATGATCGATCTGGCAAAGGAAAGCAAGGCCAACGTTGTTTTGTTTACAGCCCCAGTTTATAGAAAAACGCTTAAGTATTCGCAATCAGAACGGAAGGCATATTCTGATGAATTGCAAGAGATAATTCATAAGTATAAATTGAAGTATTATAACTTCGAAAATATACCGTTGTGCGACAGTATGACAAATTTTAATGATAATACTCATTTAAACAAAAAGGGAGCAATAATGTTTTCGAATGTGTTTAGCGACTCGCTGAAGAGTGTTTATCCTTAAGGAAATATGAATTTATCCTTGTGTTAAACGTTTCCGTTTCTATACTAATGCCCGCTTATAACTGCGAAAAATTTGTAGCCAAGGCCATCGAGAGTGTTTTGTGCCAAACGTATTCTAATTTTGAATTGTTGATCGCCGATGATTGTTCATCTGATAGTACCCTTCAAATAATTGAATCGTTTTCAGATCAACGAATAAAGAAATTTCATAATAAGATCAATCAAGGTTATTTGAAAGCATCAAATTTATTATTTGAAAAGTGTAGTGGTGAATTTGTTACTTTCCAGGATGCAGATGATTATAGTGATGTGAGCAGGTTAGAAAAGCTTGTGAATTTCCTTCAAAAAAATCAGAGCATCTCTTGCGTGGGTTCAAATATTAATAAAGTGGATGTAAAAAACGAGGTATACTTAAGCTCCTATTTTCCTTTGAATCACACAGAAATTGAATTAGGCTTCAAAAAAAATAAAGTTGTAATGACAGGGTCTTCTTTAATGATTAGAAAGGAAGTGCTAGAAAAGGTTGGTGGCTATAATTTGTATTTTGATAGATTGGGTTCTGAAGATGTATATTGGTACTCACTAATACTTGATAATTTTAAGGTAGCAAATATGAAAGAGCTATTATATTTTTATAGAGCCAACCCTAGTTCTGTTGCAAGTACATTTAAAGATCCAAGAACTAAAGTGTTACATAACTTAGTAGTATGGATGTACACGAACAGAAGATCGGGAAAAGAGGATCTTTTAAGGGCAGATAGATCACATAAAGCAAACGATTATTGCAAAGGCTTACTTCTGATAGAAAAAGCTAAAACAAATAAATTAAGCGCACTAACAGGATTTATAACGCTGGTGATAACAAAGCCCGCTGTAGCAGTTATGTTTTTTAAGGACTTTTGGTTTGCTTTTTTCAAAGTCTGAATCTGAAGTTTCATTGTAAACAACTATAAAAATTGAGAACAGATCTTTATCTTTTTACAACTCATTTTCCAACCGGTTTAAGTGGTGAATTATGGTTGTATAATGAAATTCTAATTACACATAAGAATTACGAGAGGATCTTCATTTTTCCAGACCATGATGTTTATGATCCTGTTTCGTTACCAAGCAATTGCTTTTCTCAACAAAATGTTTTGGCAAACAGCGAAAAGGAAGTGTTAACAGTTGGTGATCTATCCAGGATCATTAAAATTGTTTTAAGCGATTTTGTATCTCTTGCGAAACATGGCGCTTTTGCTTCCAATTTGAAGTATAATTTATCACTCATAAAAAAACTCTATAAAAAGGCAAAATACATTTCTAAACAAATTGAATCGCCTGAGAGATCAGTATTGTACGCTTATTGGTCCGATAATGCCGCCACTTTAGCATGCATGATCAAAACCTTCAAGCCCTCGGTAAAAGCAATATCAAGAGCGCATGGATATGAGATCTATGAGGACCTAAAAAAAGATAAAATCATACCCTTTAGAAATTATCAAAACAAACATATCGACTGCATTTTTTCGGTATCAAAAAAAGGGTTGGAGCATTTAAAGAGCAAGTATCCAAACTTTACAAATAAGTACAGTTATTCATATCTCGGCACAAACGACAATGAAATTGCACCACTCTCTTCATCAAATAAATTTTCCATAGTAACATGTTGCAATTTGAATATAATAAAGAGAATTGATCTTGTACCCTCTATATTAAAACACATTAAATTTGAATTAACATGGCACTTAATTGGTGATGGACCCGAATTTAAAAAAATTGAAAAATTGAATAGTGAATTGCCATCAAATATAAAAGTAGTTTATCACAAACACTTAAGTCAAGACAAAGTGTTTGATTTTTATAAGGAAAACGAAGTCAATGCAATATTAAGTGTTAGTTATTCCGAAGGCTTGCCTGTTTCAATGATGGAAGCTTTGAGCTTTGGTATCCCTATCATAACCACAGAGGTTGGAGGTTGTAGTGAAATATGCACTTCGAATACTGGCATTTTACTAGAACGAGATTTTAATAGTTACCATGTGGCCGAGAAGATCATCGAGTTCAAGAGCTCTTATATGAACAAAGAACAATTTCGTATAGGTTGCCGAGAGTTTTGGATGAAGAATTTTAGTGCAGAAAATAATTATTCAAAATTCGCTGCGGAAATTTCAGTTTAAATGATAAAAAAAAAGCAATAAAATTTTTAAAATAGTAATATATGATAAGCAGTATTAAAAAGAAAATTAGCGAATTTAGATTAAAGCGAGGGTTTCGAATATTATCAAGAAATCTTGATCTTATAAATGAAAGCTTAACGGCAAAGCAAACTATAGACTTCCTCTTTTCTAAAAAGGGAGCTTTAATAACTCCTTGGCAGTTTAAAAGTGAGATCACAAGTTTATTCGAGCTATATAAAAGCTTGAATGTAAATTTTGCTCTAGAAATTGGAACTGCTAATGGCGGAACTTTATTTGGGCATTGTAAATTGGCAAATGAATCTGCAACGATCATTAGCATTGATCTACCGGGAGGTAAATTTGGTGGTGGATATCCTGATTGGAAGATCCCGGTTTACAAACGTTTTAAAAGAAAAGGCCAGTCTTTAAATCTAATTCGCGCAAGTTCTCATGAAGCAGCAACTATTAACCAGGTGAAGGAATTACTTAACGCTAATAAATTAGATTATTTATTAATCGATGGAGATCATACCTACGAAGGAGTAAAAAAGGATTTTGAATTATATAGCCCATTTGTAAAACCGGGTGGAGCAATTGTTTTTCATGATATTGTTCCACATCCGGGATCGGCGTGCAAAGTAGATGAGTTTTGGAACGAAGTAAAGAAAAACCATACGCATAAGGAATTTATAGATGATAAGAAGCAAACTTGTTTTGGAGTTGGTGTAATTTTAAAAAATTAAAGTTGAACTCGAGCATTAATAAAACTTTTTTATTTTTAATTCCGCTTACCCCTAAAGCTTATTTAACGGAAAACAGAAAGGCGTTAAGAAGATTATGTATGCGGAATTTGTTGGATCAGGATTATCACAACTGGAGTGCCTTATTAATAGGAACTATTGATGAAACAATCCCAAGTTCTGAACATTTTATTTCGCTTAATGTAGAAGGTCAAAAGGAAGAAAAGCTCCAAGCCGCAACTAAATTCATTAAAGAAACGGGGCTAAAAGTAGAGTACGTGATAAGGCTTGATGATGATGATATTTTTAATCCAAAACTTTTAAATAAGATAGGCAAAGAAGAATTTGATATTTATATTGATAAGTATCATACTTTTTGGGATGCATCAACCGGAAAGATCGCCCAACAAGTACCTTTATGGTTTGCTAATACCTGCATTCATAAAAAAGAACACGCGCTAACTGTGTTTGGTAAATTTCCTAGAGACACAACGGTTTTTACAAAAGAAAAACCATTTTTAATAGAAAATGGACATGGCGATTTTCATAAGTACTATAGCCAAAGCCACAACATCTTTATAGCCGAAAGGAGTGATCCGTTGTACGTGCGCACCTTAAATCCAGACTCTCATAGTTCTTTATACACAGGGGATTTTGTGAAGTATATGAACTTATTTGGAATATGGAGAAAGAACAAGTTAAAGTCCTATTCTTTTCTGAAAAATTTCGATTTACCAGTGCTGCCTAAAGTAGAACGAAAAAGTCAAGGTCTGGTATTTAAACTAAAAAATAGTTACGCCATGATAAAAGGGGTAATAAATTTTTACTCGAAGGTTATTAGGAAGGACCTTGCAGCAATGGAAGTGGGTAAATTAAATTCATCTAAGATACACAAGGAGTGTTCGAAATGCATTCTTACTAATTCGGATTCAGAGGATATAAGTTTTAATGCTGAGGGCGTATGTAACTATTGTTTAAGCTATGAGAAAAAACATGCTGCATCGAAAAATAAACAGGATAGATCTAACGACTTAAAACAATTAGTTGACCAAATAAAGACCACGGGTAAAGGAAAAGAGTACGACTGCATTATTGGAGTAAGTGGAGGCATAGATAGCACATACGTAGCTTACCTCGCTAAAGAATTAGGGCTTAAACCACTCGCAGTACATTTAGATTACGGTTGGAACAGTGAACTGGCGGTTACTAATATTAATGCAACATTACAAAAGTTGGGGATAGATCTGTTTACTTATGTAGTTAATTGGGAAGAAATAAAGGACTTGCAATTATCTTTTTTAAAGGCATCTGTTGTGGATATAGAATTAATTAATGACTTTGCTATTTTTGCTGCTTTGCATAATGAAGCCCATAAACGTGGTGTAAAGTATGTATTGAATGGAATGAATATTGAAACGGAAGGAGAAAAACTTCCTAAAGGGTGGGCTCATGAAAAATTCGATCAGTTGAATATTCATTCTATTCACAAGAAATTCGGCAAAGTAAAATTAAAAAGTTACCCTAAGCTTTCTTATTTTAAAAGGTATTACCTAACTGTAATTTATAAACTTAAATGGCTTCCAATTTTAAACTATGTTAGTTATAATAAGGCAGACGTAAAAAATTTAATGATCAAAGAATTGGGATGGAGAGATTATGGTGGAAAGCATTTTGAATCTATTTTCACTAGGTTTTACCAAGCCTACATTCTGCCAAGTAAGTTTAATATTGATAAAAGAAAATTTCACTTGTCGGTTCTCATTTGCTCAGGTCAAATTACAAAGCAAGCGGCATTATTGGAAATGAAAAAGCCTGTATACGAAGCACAATTATTAAAAGAGGACTATAATTTTGTTCTAAAAAAATTAGGCTTAAGTGAACAGGAATTTGAGGCAATATTGAACCTGCCAATAAAAGACCACTTGGATTATGATTCGTACATAAAGAAACATTATAAATACCACGAGCGTTTTTTTAAGGTTATTAAACCAGTTACAAAACTTATTAAAACACTTAGAGGGAATAAGTGAATGTAACGCCGAGTTGAAGAGTGAATAAAAAATCTATATTATTTTCTAACTTCTTAACTGCAGAGCAGATAAAGCGCGTAACTTATTATTCCTACTTCCCTGTTTTGGAGGAAGGAAGCGAGAATAATGAGAGCTTTAAACTTTTACCCTCCGACGATTCAATAGCGTACACAGTTAAATTTAATAGCAAATCAAAGGTAGTTCAAGAAGGAGAAAAAAATTGGTTCAATCAACCTTTGATAGATCTGGCCGACAAGGGCAGGTTGCTACCTGAAAATAAAATCAAACGTATTGACTTTAGCAAGAAGAAAAACTCAAAATGTATTGTAATAAATTTGATTGATTATTGTTACGGACACTCCTTAGTTAAACTTTTGAATGTAGAGAATTTTTATAGAGACTACGCGCAAACTCATGATTTGTTTGTTATTAGTTTTCCGGATGTAGAAGATTATTTACCTACTGAAAAATTTAATTCGTGTTTTCTCGATCTAAGCTTTTCAGAAATAAGAAAGATCTACAACTTTGAACAGATCATTGATAAAGTTAAACAGAATTATACCGAGGTAGACTTCGCTGTTTTAGATGCGTATTTGAGGATTGAAAATAGGATACAAAAATCTGAATTTTATAATTTTTTAGGTAAGGGAGAAAATCCATACAAGGACAAGAAAATTGTAACCTTCCATTATAGAGCAGATAAAGGAAGAGAATGGGGCGAAGGTAACCAAAAGGAAAATGTGATCGAACTATTCGAATTATTTAGACCTTACTTTAACAAGGATGTATTGTTTTGTATTATTGGTGATAAGGACAACAATTCATTTCCGAACTGGATAATAGATAAACGCATCATTAAATACCCAAACCCAATTGTGCATGAGTACAGTCAGATCATAGCAAGCAGTGTTTTGATGGTAAGTGTAACGGGATCTAATTTGGTATTACCGAGCCTGCTTTCGAGGGGAATGCTTATTCATTTTGTTAAGGAACCGTTTGTTCGTTTAACCGGAACCGACGTTGTAAATTATGAGGATTATAGTAGCCAAACAACATATGATAATGTATACATTTTTGAAAACGGAAAACATTCAATTAAGCCAAAGGAATTGGCTTATAGGTTATTGCGACTTTTTGAAGGGAAATTAGCAATTGAGTTTAAAAGTTATAGTGTAAATTGTTTGAAGGAGTCAAAACCAACGCCTACGCAGAAGGAATATATATTGGATAAGCATAGTTATTTCAATTATAATATTGCAAAGGAATTGAACAATGAGATAAATATGAAGTATTGGCGATCTATAAATAGAAAGAACATACTTAAACGCATAGTAAATAAAGTTAAACGCAGTATTTTAAAAGCTCCTTAATTACCCAAATTGAAATGTATAGATGTTGAAAAAAAGTAATGGTAAAATGGCTTTGTTTACAAATTTTGTAGATACGAAGCAGTTAAACCATGTTACATATTATTCATATTTCCCGGTTTTAGAAGAAGGAACGGACGCTGAAGAAAGTATGAGACTACTTTTTTCGGATAACGCCATTGCTTATACAATAAAGTTTAATAGCAAAACAAAGTTAGTTCAAGAAGGAGAAAAGAATTGGTTCAATCAGCCCTTGATCGATCTTGCAGATAAAACAAGGCATTTGCCGAAAGACAAAGTTAAGCGACTTGACTTTAGCAATAAAAAACATGATAAATGTATCGTCTTAAATCTTTTAGATTATTGCTATGGTCATTCTCTTATAAAACTTTTGAATATTGAGAGTTTTTATAATGACTATGCCGAAACACATGATCTGTTTGTTATTAGTTTTCCTGACATAGAAGATTATTTACCTGTTGGAAAATTTAATTCGTGTTTACTCGATCTAAATTTTTCGGAAATAAAAAAGATCTATAATTTGAGATCTATAATTAACAAAGTAAGAGAAAACTACTCGGAAGTAGACTTTGGTGTATTAGACGCATATTTAAAAATTGAAGATAAACAAAAGAAAATAGATTTTTATAATTTTTATGGTGAAGTTGAAAATACATACAAAAACAAGAAGGTTGTAACGTTTCATTACCGAGCTGATAATGGAAGAGCATGGGGTGAAGGAAAACAAGTAAAAAATGTTATCGAATTTTTTAATATTCTTCGGCCATACTTTAGTAAAGATGTGTTGTTTTGTGTATTGGGCGATAAGGATAAATACAGTTTTCCTGATTGGATCGTGGACAAACGAATAAAAAAATATCCAAATCCAATCGTTTATGAATACAGCCAAATAATTGCAAGTAGTGTTTTGATCACTAGTGTTACCGGCTCCAACATGGTACTACCTAGTCTTCTCTCTACAGGAATGCTCGTTCACTTTGTAAAAGAACCACTAATTCGGTTAACGGGAACAGATGTAGCTAATTATAAGAATAGCATTAACACAACTACCTATGATCATATTTACATATTTGAGAACGGGATCAAGTCAATCGCACCAAAGAAATTGGCGGCGCGATTAATAAGATTATTTGAGGGTAAACTTTCCATCGAATACAAAGGCTATAGCATAGATTGCGTAAGGAGCGGAAAGCCTGCATCAAGTCAAAAAGAATATATTTTGCAAAAGCACAGTTATTTTAATTATAACAAAGCAAAGGAATTGAATAGTGAGTTAAATAATCAGTACTGGCGCTCTATTAGTGGCAACAATTTAATTAAAAGAGTTGTGAGTAAGATCTCAAGGAGTTTACTAAAAAAATAAATTCAGGCTTTAAATGAATACTTGTTCTGATAGTGGTAATAGTGTTTAAAGATGTGATATCCTTATAAATGTAAAAAGTGCTATTTAATTCTGTAGAATTCTTTATTTTCTTTTTTGTTGTAACAGCAACATACTTTGTGATCCCTCACAAGTATAGGTATTTGCTATTATTATTGAGTAGCTGTTATTTTTACATGGCCTTCGTACCAATATATATATTGATACTTGGTTTCACAATTGTGATCGACTACTTATCGGGAATACTCATTGAAAAAGCGGAAGGAAAAAGAAGAAAGACCTATTTGATACTTAGCTTGGTCTCTAACATTCTTGTATTGGCTATTTTTAAGTACTATAATTTTTTTAATGAGAATATTACGCAACTAATGAATTCTGTTGGGCATGATAATCCCATGCCGTATCTTTCTATTCTTTTGCCAATAGGCTTGTCATTTCATACGTTTCAGGCCATGAGTTATACTATTGAGGTTTATAGAGGTAATCAACCAGCCGTTAAAAATTTTGGGATATATTCTTTGTATGTTATGTTCTATCCACAATTGGTTGCAGGGCCAATTGAACGACCGCAAAATCTGTTGCATCAATTTACCGAGAAGCATTATTTTGACTATAAGCGTGTAACAAGCGGATTAAAATTGATGGTATGGGGTTTGTTTAAAAAAGTTGTTATAGCCGATAGGCTATCGTTATTTGTTGATCAGGTTTATGATGATCCAACAAGTTATCAGGGTTTGTCGTTAATTGTTGCAACGGTATTCTTCACCTTTCAAATTTATTGCGATTTCTCAGGGTATTCAGATATGGCATTGGGTGCAGCAGAAGTAATGGGTTTCAAATTAATGCAAAACTTTAAGCGACCATATTTTTCAAGAACCATCTCTGAATTTTGGAAGCGTTGGCACATTTCTTTATCAAGTTGGTTTAAAGATTACGTTTATATTCCATTAGGTGGCAATAGAGGCATAAAATGGAGATGGTATTTTAATTTATTCATTGTATTCTTGCTAAGTGGTTTCTGGCACGGTGCAAATTGGACATTCGTGATATGGGGAGCACTACATGGTTTTTTTCTCATATTTGCCCTCACCACAAAACCCTTGAGAGAAAAACTGAATTCGTTCATAGGCCTTACTAAATTTCCAAAAATATTTTCTTTTTTGCAGATCATAACTACGTTTTTATTAGTAAGCTTTGCGTGGATCTTTTTTAGGGCAGATAGTTTAAATGATGCATTTTATATTTGCTCTCATTTATTTACCGGACTTGGTGAGAGTATCTCAGGCATTTTGAATGGCTTTGCTCAAAGAGGACAGGGTAAAAATGTGTTCTCTCAAATTTTCCTTGGTCAACTGATAGAAGATTTCATTATTGCAATTTCAGCAATAGGCCTACTAGAGTTTGTTCATTATAAGCAACGCAAAGGAAGTGTAAGAGAAGCGATAAGCACAATGCCTTTTTATGTGAGGTGGGTAGGTTATTATACTATTATATTAGCAATATTATTTTTGGGCGTTTATGGACAAAGGCAATTTATTTATTTTCAATTTTAGTGAATGAAACAAAATGTAAAAACATTTTTACTTAAACTTGGATTAATATTTTGTCCCTTCGCGATACTAGTTGTAATAGAATTATGTATTCTACCGACAGACTATTTTACGTTTCGCTTTTATGAAACAATTCGCATTGGACATTTTGAATCAGAATTATACGGCCCGTTTTATCCAAATATTGATCTTGATAAAATTGAGCAAGGGGATCTTGCCCCTTATACTTCCTACGCTGTTAAGAGAAGAATAATAACACATACCGATAGATATGGCTTTAGAAAAGTTAATACCAATAAAAGATCGGAAGTTGTGATCATTGGTGATTCATATATTTGGGGAAGTGGGCTATCTCAAAATGAGATGCTCTCGGAGTTGTTAGAGAACAAGTGGAGGGTTGGCGTTTATCCTTTTGCCCCCTGCGTAGTGAATTCTTTTTTAAGAGATGGAAGATTTATGAAGAATCCGCCAAAGGTTGTAATAGTTAGTTCTATTGAAAGATATTTGTGTGACTTGCCAAAAATTGATGAAGGGATACTAAATGGAAAACGAGAGCCAAAGGAAAATTTTTGGTACAAAAGTGATCTGTTGCAACAAACTGCCGTTACTCTCGACAGAGTTTGGGATTCAAGAATGTATAATTTTTATAGAAAGAGAGTATTTAGCGTGTTTAGTTCTAGATTATATGTGAAAAGGTCGAAAATGTTGTTTTTACAGGGAGAAAGCGCTAATAGGAATGGAACAAAAGAAGAGATCGATGGTTACGCTTCTGTTATAGAAGGCTACAATAATTATTTTAAGAGCCAGAACATTAAATTTTTATTTTTGCCGATTCCAAATAAGGAAAACATATATTATAAAATGTTTCCTTCACAAAAAAAGCCAAGCTTATTGTCGGATCTAATAAAGGAATTGAAAGAAAGAAATATACCGGTAATTGATATGCAAACGGCATTTGATAAGGCATATGAGAACGATGGCAAAACCTTGTATCACTTAGATGATAGTCATTGGAATATAGAGGGAGTGGACGTTGCCGCTCAATTAATCGACAGTGTTTTAATGAAAGGAAAATAAATTAGCAATGAGTTCAAAAATTAAATTTGCAATAGTAGGGTGCGGCAGCATCGGAAAAAGACATTTAGCTGTTTTAGATCTAGAGGAGGAATCAGAGGTTGTGGCAATTTGTGATGAGGTTGAGGAAAGAGTGAATGAGTTAAGCAATTTGTATAATGGTATAAAAACTTACACTTCTTACTCTAAGATGCTGCAAGAGATAGATGCCGACGTGATCAATGTGGTTACTCCGCATCATTTACATGCAGCTATGGCCATTCAAGCGCTTAACAAGGGATTTAATGTTTTGGTAGAAAAACCAATGGCGCTTAAAAGTTCTGATTGCAAATTGATGATAGATGCAGCAAATGCAAATAACAAAAAACTTTGGGTTGTAAAACAAAATCGTTATAATATTCCTATTCGCTTGGCAAAGGAAGCATTACAAGATAATCGTTTAGGAAAAATATTTATGGTTAAGTGCGATATACTTTGGAATCGCTATCAGGGTTATTATGATGAATCTCCATGGAGAGGAAAGAAGGAATTTGAAGGAGGTTCTTTATATACGCAAGCAAGCCATTTTATTGATCTATTAGTGTGGTGGTTTGGTGATCTGGTAGAATCGAAAAGTATTATGGAAACGCAGAATCATCGTATCGAGACGGAAGATTCGGGATTATCTCTTCTTAAATTCGAAAATGGCACACTTGGAAGTTTAATATGGACAACATGTGTTTATAACAAGAATTATGAGGGAAGTATAACTATCATTGGAGAAAAAGGAACTATAAAAATTGGCGGGCAATATTTAAATAAGATCGAGTACTGGGATGTTGAAGGATATCCATTACCGGAAGGAATAGAGTTTACCGATAAGCCTAATGCTTATGGTAAATATCAAGGTACAAGTTCAAATCACGATAAAGTTATTAGATCGATCATTTCACAAATAAAAGGCAGGAGCTTTGAAACTGTTGATGGGTATGAGGGAATTAAAAGTATTCACGCAATAGAAATGCTGTATGGAAACTCAAAGTAATTTAAAAATATTTTCATCCTCAATAAAGGATGTTCAATTTGGAGAGAATTGTAAAGTGGTTGAGCCGGTTAATATATATGGATGTAAGATTGGTAATAATGCTTTTATAGGCCCTTTTGTAGAGATCCAAAAAGATGTAACAATAGGTATGAATTGTAAAATACAATCTCACTCATTTATTTGTGAATTAGTAACCATAGGAAATGATTGTTTTATAGGACACGGTGTAATGTTTGTAAATGATCTGTTCTCAATTGGTGGCCCAGCTCGTGGAAATAAAGAGCTTTGGAAAAAAACAGAAATAGGAGATTATGTTTCTATAGGGTCTAATGCTACAATTCTTCCTGTAAGTATTTGTAATAATGTGGTTATAGGTGCAGGAGCCGTTGTAACAAAGAATATTATAGCATCAGGTATTTATGCAGGTAATCCCGCCAAAAAAATTAGAAACTTATAATTAAACTTAATGAAAGTTCCTTTTGTAGACCTTAAAAAACAATATCTGAACGCGAAAACAGATTTAGATAAAGCAATTGCTGATGTTATTGCCGAAACTGCATTTGTTGGCGGCTCCAATAATAAATTTGTAAATAAATTTGAGAAAGAGTTTGCTTCTTTTCTTGGATTAGAGCATGTTGTATCATGCGCTAACGGAACTGATTCATTAGAGATCCTGCTAGAAGCTTTTGGAATAAAGACGGGCGATGAAGTTATTGTTCCGGCATTAACATGGATCTCTACATCCGAAGCTATTGGAAGAATTGGCGCAAAACCTATTTTTGTTGATGTGTGTGAAGATACATTGTTGATGGACTTAGCATTGATCGAAGCAAAAATAACGAAGTCAACAAAAGCCATTATACCGGTTCACCTGTATGGAAACGCCGTTAATATGGAAGAGGTGATGCGTATAGCAAAAAAACATGATTTGATCATTATTGAAGACTGTGCCCAATCTCATGGAGCAACCTATAACGGAAAATTAACAGGAACTTTTGGCCATGCTTCATCCTTTAGTTTTTATCCCGGAAAAAATCTAGGTGCTTATGGAGATGCAGGAGCCATTGCAACAAATAATAATGATGTAGCAGTAGCTTGCCGAATGATAGCTAATCACGGTCAGAAAAAAAAGCACGATCATCAGATCGAAGGTCGCAATTCTAGAATGGATGGATTGCATGCTGCCATACTTTCAGTTAAACTTAAGCAACTAAACAATTGGAATGTTTTAAGAAATAAAGCAGCGGAAATGTATAAGTCTTTGATAGATGGAAACAAATACCGCTTACCAATAAATAATGTAAATGCATTTCATGTATTTCATTTATTTGTTATAAGAAGCGAAAATAGAGATGCCTTGAAAGGGTATTTAGAGCAAAATGGAATTGAGGTAGCAATTCATTATCCAACCGCCTTACCTTTTTTAAAAGCATATTCAAGTTTGGGTTATAAAGAATCTGATTTTCCGGTATCTTTTAGTAATACTAAAATGATCTTATCAATACCTATGTTTCCTGAACTAACGAAGGAGCAAATAAAATACATTAGCGATCGCTTGAATGCGTTTAATTAATGCCTAAACAAAAAAGTGTTTTATTGATCTGTTGGGATTTCCCACCTAATTATGGTATCGGAGGAAGAAGATGGGCTAAGTTCACGAAATGTTTGCTAAAGGATGGTTATATCATTCATGTTATCAAATCAAAATCATCAAAAGTAAATATGATTTCATCCTGGGTAAAAGATGTGGATCATAAGAATGTTTTGATCAGCGAGATTAAACCACACTGGGCATCCGAGTGGTTGCACTCCTATGATTCCATATTTTCATTTGCGAGGATCAGATTAGCAAAATATATTTTGAAATCAAAGTACAAAGGAACTATTTTTGATAAAGCTATTGGAATTCAAAGCGAGTTCAATGCCTTAGTAACCGGTCTAATTACAAAGAATAATATCAAGAATGTTATTGTAACAGGAGCCCCATTTAATTTGATATATTATACCGCTCTTTTGAAGCAAACAATGAAGGATCTAAATATTATTGCCGATTATCGCGATCCTTGGATCAATTCGGTTAATTACGGTATGCTTCATTTAGCAAAAGATCAGATAAAGGAAGAACGTGAAAAACAAAATAGCGTATTTAATTATGTAAATGTAATTACCGCACCAAACGATTTTTTAATAGAACAGATCAAACAAACAAATGAAGGAAACACTAACGCAACGCCTTTTTTTTTAAAAGTCCCGCATTTTTTCGACAAGGATGATGTGGTTTTACAGAAATCTGAAATAGACAAGGCGCAAGATAAGTTAAAGCTTGTCTATGCCGGCGCACTTTATAGTGATACAGAAAGATATCTTAGCGTATTAGCAAACTCTATATTAAAGTTTAAAGATCAATTCCCTCAAATAAAAGTTGAAGTAGATTTTTATACAAAACACAAGAGTCTTGCTTTTTCAAATTTAGGACTGGAAAAAAATATTCGCTTTCTTGAACCAATAGGAGATAAAATATTTAATATTGTTCGCGAAAGTGATCTATTCATTATTTTATTATCTGATCATAACAAGGATTTTAAAACAACTAAATTCTATGAATTTTTACCTTATAAAGTCCCCTATTTATTAGTTGGACCTAAAGGACATGTTTCTGAAAGCATAGAAAAGGAGGAGCTGGGTTTTTTACTCACCGAAGAACAGAACTTAAGTTATGTGTATAAAAAATTATTGGTCTCAAAGGAATTAAATGGCTTTAATAACATCGATAAGTATTCATTAGATAATTCAAGTCTATTATTAAACAGCATTCTAAAAAACTAATTTCAAATCAAAATGATTATTCTCATAAAGAGTATGATCATGATTTACTTAACTTTGCAAAAGAATGAAAGATCACAAGTACATCAAGAGAATAATAGCGCTTAATACTCAGTATTCTAATAGGTATCGTTTTCATGAAGAAGCGGGTAAATTGTTGATCGAAATGGCTAAGGATAAGGAATTTTGGTTCGAATTAATTAAACGAAATCTAACAGACAAAGGTTATTTAAATAGAAAATGGAGCATGTACGACATTCCATTTTTGTATGTATATGAGTGTGATGATTTTTTAGTAAAAGTGCATCTTTTTGTTCCGCTTAGTACTTACGAGCCAAATATTGTGGCATCAGCTATTCATCATCATAATAATTACATGCTGTCAACCTACGCTGCATTTGGCAGTGGATATGAAACCTTGCTATTTGAAAAAGACTTTAAGATCGATCCAAAAACAAAAGAAGTAGATCTAAAGATCAGAGAACATTTTTCACAAAAGGAAAGACCGCTTCACTTAGTAGATGCTTGGGAGCCGCATGTTGTTGTTAATCCAACTTCATTATCCGCTACACTGATCATATGGAGTCCTGATAAAAAAAGGGTAACAGACGCGTTAAGGAGTAATCCACTATTGAAAGTACTAAAAATGCCATTACGAAAACTGATATATGCTTTAGGAATGGATAAAAAGATAGGGATCGCTTCTAAGGAAACGTATCAGTTTTATATTAAGGACAATAAATTTTTTGCAATTTTAGAAGATGAGTTTTTCGCTCCAACAAGATCTAAAACAGGTTCTGAAGTAGATGATTATTCGGTTCAAACTGTTTTTGCTTTTATTCAAAGAATGGGCTTTAATGACTTACTATTTTTGGAAGATTTAAAGAAGTCAAAAGATGTCCCAAATTATTACCATAAATGGATAAACAAGATCATAAACCAAGAAAAAATACCTGATACTTATGCAAAGGAATCAATAAATATTCCTGGTGGAAGAATGACACCAGAGGATATTATGAAAGCCGATTCATCATTCGGTCCAAAAAATTAGTTACGCCTATTACTTAATGCTTTATATTACTTTATTAGATCAGTTTCATCCTGGAATATATTCAAGTCAGGTTGTTGACGTATGCGATCATTTAAATCAGAAGCATAAGGCAAACATAAGAGTACTAGCGTTCTTATCAATTCGCGAATTGTTGAGCAGCGATGCAAAAAAGCAACTAAAAAAAATTTCTCCAACAGCTATAGTTGTACCATCGATGCCGGGATTAAGAAATTTTGAATGGACCTCGATCTTTCTTTGTGTTATATGTTTATTTACTGGCGAACGCGTGGCAATATGCAGAAATGTGTTTTGTACAAAAATGGCACTACGAGTAAAGAAAACTGGATTATTGAAAAAAGTAGTAATGGATGGAAGAAGTGCTATGGCTGCCGAAATTGAAGAGTATGATGTTTTTCCGATTGACTATTTGCGACATAACGTTAAGCAATGGGAAAAATTGGCTGTAAACGAAAGTGATTTCAGGATCTCTGTTTCTGAAAAGCTGGTGGAGTACTGGCGAGAAAAATATAATTATCAAAGTAAACGGCATGTTGTGATTCCGTGTACGCTTGATGCAAAATACTTTGACCAAGAGAATTATATTACGCAAAGCCTCCATCAACAGTTAAAGGTAAGCTTGGGGTTTTCAAACAACGATATTATTGCTGTTTATTCAGGTTCTAATGCGCCTTGGCAATCGTTTAAACTACTTGAGGATAATTTAACGCCAATACTAAACGCTGACCCAAATTTTAAAATATTGTTCTTATCAAAGGAGAGCGACCACATAAAGGCGTTGAAGCGGAAATATGAGGGAAGAATAATTGTAAAATGGCTCGAACATAAAGATGTACTTTCCTATCTTCAATGCTGTGATTATGGTATTTTGTTGCGCGAGCAATCCGAAACAAATAAAGTGGCCTCACCTGTTAAGTTTGCGGAATATTTATATGCGGGTTTAAAAGTTTTGATCTCCGAAAATCTTGGAGATCTTTCGGAGTTTGTTTTAAAGCATCAGTGCGGATCAGTGATCAAGTTTTCGGACAAAGAATTAAAAAAATTCCAGGTCGTTGGATTTGATGAGAAGAAGTATTGTTTTGATTTGGCTTGTAAGTATTTTAAAAAGGAATCTGATTTGAATAACAGTTCTTATAAGCAACTGATGGAGAATTTATCAATTAATTAAGATGAAAAGTAAAGTAAAAAATGCCGACGGAGTAAGGAAGCTTGGATTGATCGATATTGCACCCGATTGTGAGATTGAGATAAATAAGCAGATATACGACTTAGCAACTTTGTCGAAAGGAAAAAAGGTTGTTGATGTAGGATGTGGATTTGGGGCAACAAGGGATATTGTTATACAAGCAGGTGGAGAGTGGACAGGAGTTGAGCCTTTTGAAGGCGGCGGACACAGTGTGATAGGAGATGCGCAAAATTTACCATTTGATAAGGAGAGCTTTGATATTGTTTATATGAATGCAGTATTAGAGCATGTGCCAGATCCGGGTAAGGCATTTACAGAAGTTGCACGAGTTTTAAAAAAGGGAGGGGTTTTTATAGGATATGTTGCTTTTATGGAATGTTTTCATGAAATTTCATATTGCCATATTTCATTTAAGGGATTGGAGAATTTTTCGAATACTAATGGAATGAAATTGATAAAAATATCCGGAGGCCACAGGTTTGGGATTGATTATCATAAGGCAGTACTTTTCTATCCTTTATCATTTAAATTCATGCGATCTATTAACGCCATGTTAATTAGAAGTTTGATTATGCTTAAGTCTAAATTTGCGTACTTGGCATTACTATTCATAAGAAAAAAGAGTAATGAAGAAGCAAAATATTTATCAAACTTGTATTATAAAGTGGAATGTTTGCGTCAATCTGTTGGTTTTTATTTTTACATCACAAAGAATTAAATGAACGAAATAGAAAGGAATAGTGAAATGAGTAGAACAGATATAATTCTGGCTATTTTTATTTACCTATCTATTTTCATTAATTCATTCATATTCTTTAAGGAGCCCTTTGAATTTCAATTTGGGTATATCATTTACATACCTTTGCTGCCGGTTTTTATAAAAAGATATGGATCTAATAAGGGTTTATTGGCCATCTTCTCAGTTTTATTACTTGTTGGAATATTTAATATTTTTATAGAGCAGAACACACCTGCACAATTTTTTAAAGTTTTTACTGGATTGGCTCTGTCTTATTTCTTTTATGATTATGTAATTAAAGAGTATGATTTCAATATTGAAAAATTATTCAAATGGTATTTATTGGGGTGCTACATTGCCGCATTGATCGGTATATTTCAGTTTATTTCTTTTCATCTAGGATTTACGCCTGGTTATAAATTTACATGGATCTTAAACAAATGGGGTTTGGCGCCGGGAGGAAATTTCGGTTTACGTGTGAATTCAATATTTTCTGAACCAACCCACTTAGGAGCCGTACTTTCAGCTTCTTTTTTTGTTTCAGTTTATAATTTATTTATTAAAGAGTCTTACTATCTTTCTAAATTCAAGAGCGCAGTAATTGTAATTGTTTATTTACTTTCATTCTCGGGCTTAGGACAAATTGGTATTTTCCTTTCCGTTATTTTATTCGCTTTAAATTTTGGATTGATAAGATATATTTTCATAATAATTCCAATAACATTTTTGATGTTTAATTATTTATACAATAATGTGAAAGACTTTAGAGAAAGATATGATGGCATAGTGGACCTATATACCACTGGAAAATTTGTGTTAGGTAAAACACATGGATCTTCTTTTATCTTATACAACAACTACCATGTTGCAAAGGAAAATTTTAAGGGAAATTTTTTGTTAGGTACTGGTATTGGTTCGCATCCAATTGCTTTTGAGAAATATTCTTTAGCAAATAAGATAAAGGTTTACGGCTTCAACCTAAACTCCGCTGACGCTAATTCCATGTTACTTCGTTTGATCTCTGAAACGGGATTATTTGGCGTTTGTATCTTTTTGTTCATCATCATCAAGTTTTATATAAAACGAACAGATGAGGAAGACACCTATCACTGGTTAGTAAGTAACGGAATTTTGATCATGATCCTTTTGAATCTTTTTAGGCAAGGACATTATTTTTTAAATGGATTTCCTTTCTTCGTGTTGTTGTATATTTACAACTCCATTTCTTACAACCAGTATCTGCAAAATAAAGATGCAGAAACTCCTACTCAGGACCGTCTTCCGGAGTAGTATCTTTCTTCCTTCTTATCTTCTTCTCTCGCATGTTCAATATTTCTATGAACATGGCAAAGGCCAAAGCTATGTATGCGTAGTTTTTGTTCAATTCTAAATGTTCTGTTTCAGGAATCGAGAAATTATACGAATCTATAAGAGCTTCGCCAGCTAATATTCCTCCTATCACCAATAAAAAAGCGAGGGCTATGGTTTTTATTCCTTGATTTCTATTAATAAAATCAGCAACATAACCACTAAATAACATCATTAATATCATAGATATCACAACACCACCTATCATGATCACAACCTCTCCACTAACACCAACCGCTGCTAAAATACTATCGAAACTAAAAATAAAATCAATGATGATGATTTGTGTGATGATAGCGCCAAAAGAATTTCTTTCTACACTCTTGCTATGCCCACCTTCATTTTGATGTAACTTCTCTACGATTTCTTTCCAGGTTTTTACAATCAAAAATAAACCTCCCGAAAAAAGTATCAATGCTTTTCCCGAAATTCCATAATCTCCAACCGAAAATAAAGCCTCTTTTAAATGTACTATCCAGCCAACTAACGTAAGAAGTATAGAGCGAACTATAAGGGCTAAACTCAAACCAATAAGCCTTGCTTTGTTTTGTTGAGATCGTGGTAGTTTATCTACCGCAATTGAAATGAAAATGATGTTGTCTATCCCAAGAATGACCTCAAGAACGGATAATGTTACCAGATTAACTACCCCATGCCAGGTAAAAAGTACATCAAAAATGGATCCTGTATCCTGCATTATTCTTTAAATGTTTTGCGAAGGTACGAAATTATTACTGTTAAAAGAAAATTATTATTATTGATAATCAAGCAGTTGAATTTTAATATGTTAAAATATAGTACTATGTGTTGCATAGTACTAAAAAATCAACATATCTTTGTGGCACCAAATAATTGCAATTTATTTAAAGCACAAGAATCAAATTAAAAACAAACGAGGCGAGTTTATAAGCCTCACAAAAAAAGAAAAGATGAAAGAATTAAAATTAAAAAGTAGTTGGATAAAATTAAGCACGGTACTTGGTTTTGTTTTTTTAAGTGGTGTTGCACTTGCTTCTGGTAGCCATGAAAATGAGAACCTGCTTACCGGCGAGGCAGGTATCATTGAAACGCAAAAGAAGATCAAACAACACATCAGTTTCCCAAATATTATTTTGCCACTTAATAAAACCGAAAAAGTGGAAGTTGTTTTTACAACGGCCGAAAATGGTAAAGTAAATTTTGTTTTGGCAAAAACAAGTAACGACATGTTAAAGAAACAAATCGAAAAACAATTTGCCGAGATGACTTTAACCAAGATCAAAAGCAACGTAGCCTACAGTATTGTATTTAACATCAAAAAAATCTAAGAACATGTCAGTAAACTCAGAGAATGCAAAAGCGCAAATGCGTAAAGGTGTTCTTGAACTATGCATACTTTCCATTCTATCGCAAGGCGATGCTTATCCAACCGAAATAATTGATAAGCTTAAAGAAACAAAGTTAGTGGTAGTTGAAGGCACTCTTTATCCTTTGCTTACCCGGTTAAAGAACACAGGTTTGTTAACCTACAGGTGGGAAGAAAGCACCAGCGGACCACCACGCAAATATTATAAACTCACTGAGATCGGCACGCAATATCTAAAAGAATTGCAAGTAAGCTGGGAAGATTTGGTGAACGCAGTAAATAAAACAATTAGCAAATAAAAAACATTAAATAAAAAGAAGTCATGAATAAAACGGTAACTATAAATATCAGCGGTATAATCTTCCACATCGAAGAAGATGCTTACGAGAAGTTGAGTAAGTATTTGAGTACTATCAAAGGATATTTTACAAGTAATGAAAGTGGGAGCGAGATCATTGCCGACATTGAAGCCCGCATAGCAGAATTACTGCAAGCCAAAGTGAACCAATTTAAACAAGTGGTTTTGATGACCGACGTGGACGAAGTAATAAACGCTTTGGGAAAACCCGAAGAATTTGTAGACGGTGAAACAACCAACACTAATTCTTCATCAACTCAGCCGGAGTCGTCAAACTTTACAGGCCCAATTAAAAAGCGTTTGTTTCGCGATCCCGATGAAAAGGCCATTGGCGGTGTATGCTCCGGCGTAGCACATTACTTTGATGTTGATGTGGTATGGATTCGCTTAGCAACTTTTTTGTTGATCTTTTTTGGCGGCATAAGTTTATGGGTATACATTGTTCTTTGGATAATTATTCCCGAAGCAAAAACAACTGCCGATAGATTGGCCATGCGCGGAGAACCGATCAATATTGATAATATAAGCCGCTCTTTTAAAGATGAAATGGATGGCGTGAAAAATCGTGTGAACGACGGATTTAAAAATGCCTCGCATCACAGCAGAAATGGCCTCGATAAATTAGCCATGATCCTTGGTGGTTTCTTTAGAGTTATTGGTCGCTTGTTAGGTGCATTCCTCATCTTCATCGGATTTATGATTATGTTTGGAGTACTATCAACCGTATTTGGTTTTTCTATCGCTGGCGAATCTGCCGAATTCAATGATTGGATCAATATCATTTTCATCGATCGCTCGCACTATTGGTTAGCTTTTGTGGGAGGAATTATTGTATTCGCTGTTCCGGCTTTTATGATACTGTACGGCGGAATAAAATTATTATTCAAAATAAAATACTCTAACCGTTGGTTAAATATTGGAGCCGGTTTATTATGGTTAGTTGGTTTTATAATGGCCACTTATGCCGGAGTAAAAACAGCTTCTGATTTTAGCGAAACAAGTAAATTCAAAGAGAGCAAAACAATTGTAACAAGTGTTGATGTTTTTACCATCTCCGCTTTTCCAGAAGATAAGTTGATCTCGCAATATAAAATCGAAGAACTAAATTTTGATGATCACGATGAGGCTCATTTTGGTCACGATGAATATTCAATTGGCGTAATGAACAACAAAAAAGTGATCGTTGGTTTTCCGGAAGTGAGAGTTATCAATACATCCGGCGATAATATTGAAATTGTTATTAGCCGAAGAGCAAGAGGGAAAGAAAAACGCCTAGCATACGAGCGCGCTAAAGAAATAAATTATAATTATAAATTAGATAGTACAGGAATTGTTTTAGACGAGATATTCTATTTAGATGGCGGTCAAAAATTTAGAATGCAGGAAATAGAGATCATTGTAAAAATTCCTAAAGGCAAAGTTGTGTATTTTGATAGATCATTAAAAAATATAATTTATGATGTTGATAATGCAACTAATACTTACGATCAAGATATGCTTGGCCGCCGATGGAAAATGAATGATAAGGAAATGGAATGCGTGGATTGCGATGGATTAGAATTGCGCGACGTTGACGAACAAATAGAAGAAATGAATGATAAATTAAAAGATAACGTAAAGATAAATGAGGATGGGATCGAAGTAAAGGATAAAGATGGTAATCACATCACCATTGATGAAAAGGGTGTTAACATTAATGGCGAAAACCACGATATCAAATTGAAGAAAAAGGTGAAGAAGAACAACGACAACTAATACCGGAAGTAAGCTCGGTATTAACCTCCCTAAAGCCCCGTCCACTCATGTCTGGACGGGGCTTTTTGTTTTCCATTAACTAGTCGCCCCTCAAAAATTCTGTAAGCCTTGTTATTATTGAGTTTGTTTAAAAATAGTGCGATAAAAATCTACCGAAAAAAGTAAAAAAGGATTAAAAAAGTGGCAGATATTTTTAAGTGTAAATTAAACCCTAATGCTGCGCCCGGGATAGAACGAAAAGCCTTGTTTAGGGCTTTGCGTAATGTTTGCGCTACGAGGAGACTCCGCTTTTTCAGCGGAGACCCCGCAGTGCGACAAACATAGCAAAGGACAAACAAGCTTGAAGTGATAGCCCGATAAGGCGCCCAAATAATAAAAAATACTTTTTGAGGTTCGACTATTTAATAATACCCCTATTCTGAATTGTTGGAATAGGGGTTTTTCGTTAGAAAGAATAACCGTTGAGAATAAAAAAAGCCCAGAATGGTGAAAATTAACCAAAAAAAAGAGATTTCTTCGGAATTTTAAAACAGAAATTATGAATTATAGCACTTAAACTGTAATTTTCTTCCGTGAAATTTATTCGAGCTTGTACTCTACTTTTATTTTGCTTCCAAAATACCTTGGCGCAAAATCTCATTCCCGATTCTAGTTTCGAATCCAATAAATTCATACCCCTTGATTATTCTGCTATAGCCGCCAATAATTCATGGAACTCCCCTAGCCGAGGCACAACCGATCTGTTTTGCGAATGCAAGAAAAAAGATAAAAAAAATTCAAGAGTAGATGTACCCAAGAATGCCATGGGCGAACAAGCGGCACGCACCGGAAAATGTTATGCCGGAATTTTTCTTTGCTCACATGGGTTTTATAGAGAATATCTTCAAACGCCACTTCAGTATCCTATGCAAGCCGGTAAGGAATATGTTTTAAGTATGTATGTAAGTCTTTCCGATTATTCGCGGATTGCCATTGATAAAATAGGTGTGTGCTTTCTTGCTAAACAAGTAAAACAAGATCATTCAGGTGTACTCACTGAACTTCGTCCTATGTACATTCCTTTAGAAGAAGAAGTTGGAATGGACATAAATGAATGGCATCAACTCACGCTTATTTACAAAGCAAAAGGTGGTGAGGATAATTTATTGATAGGTAGTTTTGGGATCAAACGCCTATGGAAAACCGGTAATACTGTACCACAAGAAATAAGCTCTCCTATAAACAGAAGCATTGAACGCGATGCTTACTACTATTTTGATGATATAACTATTTACGAATACAAACGTGAAGTGATTGATACAGCCGAAGCTCCTGATAATCCATATTTCGCTTTAATGGAACCTGAAATTCCCGACACCATTGTTGTTGAACCCGAAACAATAGAGAATGTACCTTCAGATATTGTGCTGGCGTTTAAAAATGTTCTTTTTCAAAGCGGTGAATCTGTTCTTTCGCCTTTATCATTTCCTGAATTAAATATCATTGCTTCCTATATGAAAGCCGACCCAAATAAATATATTCAAATATATGGGCATACCGATAACGTTGGTGATGAAACAAAAAATTTAGAATTGTCAACTAATCGTGCCAAGGCTGTGGGTAACTATCTTGTGGCTAAAGGCGTTAACACCATTAACGTAACTTCTGCAGGTTATGGAAGTATAAAACCCATTGGTTCAAACGAAACCGATGAAGGAAGAAAACAAAACAGAAGAGTTGAGTTTTTATTAAAGAGTAGATAAATTTAAATTGCTTGTAAAAAACAAACAATTAACCACCAGTTATCTTATTATACTTAGTGGTATTTGCGGGATCCAAATTAGTTAATGTTTCTACAATATTCGATTTTTCTTCCGGCGACGCGCCTTTGAACATATTGATCAACTCATCAACTTTTGAATTAAAAAATAATTGCATATTAAATGAAGCAGGACGTGATTGATACACCGGTTTTAAAAGATCCAAGGCTTTAATAATATTGGCTCTACCCTCCTCCACTTTTTCGTGCATAATATCCAAACCGTTTCTGTGATACGCATAACTACAATCACGAATACCTTGAAACACCGGAGTTAATGTATTTTCTACTAACCAGTAACGGTTTCTTGTCGTTTTCTCGCTACTTCTCCAACCGGGTTCGGCAACAGTTTGTGCATTTAAAACTATCAATTGTGCGTTTTGCCAATACACTGTTCCTCCTAAAGGAGAAAACGTATCATAATCCGTTGCAATGATCACATAGGCGTAATAAGCTAATATAGAAGATAAATTAGACTGAAAATTTTGTAAGTTGAAATCCAACTGAGTGAATTGTTGAAATTGAAATTGAAAATCTTTATCATCCCAGTTAAAAACTGTTGAGTAATGAGAACTATTAAATGTTGGACGACGACTTTGCACTTGAATGGTTCCCAAAAAAATATCGCTACTTCTTGATTCAAGTGTGATGAAAATAGAACAATCGATCTTCTCTTGCTGCACAAAAACATCTTTGGTCCATTGCTTGTTATTCATAAAATCATAAATAATCTTCTGCATTTGATCGGTTATCTGCTTCATGTCGGTTCCTTGCACTTGACTTGAATTGATCGTTACCTGACAATTCAATTCCTGTGCTTTAAAACCAAAAGCAGTCAATAAAATAATAATTATTACGTTATTTACTTTTTTCATTAAGCCTTTATTCCAATGTAGTTCATTAGGGTTGAAATTATCTTTTTAGCTGTATCTTCCTTTGATAATAACTCAAATTTACTCAAATTATTGTTCTTATCAATAATGGTAACTTGGTTGCTATCCGATCCAAAAACCACGCCATAAGCATGGCGAGCACTGTTGGCCACTATCATATCCAGCTTTTTTTGTGTTAATTTTTGCTTGGCGTATTCTTCCACATTATCCGTTTCTAAAGCAAAACCAACTAAACATTGCTTAGCCGGCTTTGTGTTTCCAAGTTCTGCCAAAATATCTTTTGTTTTTTCAAGTTCAATGTTCAATTCGCTTTTATCCTTTTTAATTTTCGAATCGCTTACATGCTTTGCTTTATAATCGGCAACAGCTGCTGAGCACACTACTATATCCGCTTGTTTTGCTTCTGTAGTAGTTTGCACAAACATTTCTTCTGCTGTGTTTACATCAATTACTTTTACGCTTTTTTGTTGCGGCTTAATATGAGTTGGGCCTAATATTAATATTACTTTCGCACCAAGTTCCGCTAATCTATCGGCAATGCAAATTCCCATTTTACCTGAGCTTCTGTTTCCAATATAACGAACGGGATCAATGGCCTCAAAAGTTGGGCCTGCATTTACAACAGCAGTTTTTCCAGTTAACGGAAGTGCAACTTCAAAGAATTTTTCAATGGCATTATAAATAGTTTCAGGCTCGGCCATTCTACCTTCTCCAATAAGTCCTGATGCTAATTCTCCGCTCTCGGCAGGAATTATTTTATTCCCAATTGTTTCTACCTTCTTTAAATTCTCTTTTGTAGTTGCATGTTGGTACATATCCAAATCCATTGCAGGAGCTATCATTACCGGGCATTTTGTCGAAAGATACGTTGCCATCAATAAATTATCACAAACACCATTTGCCATTTTTGCAAGCGTATTTGCGGTAAGCGGAGCTACAACCATAAGGTCGGCCCACTCGGCATATTGCACATGATTATTCCAATTATTTTTTTCGTCAAAAAAATCAACGATCACTTCATTTTTACTAAGTACCGAAAGTGTTTGTGGTGTTACAAATTGCATGGCATCTTTTGTAAGAATAACCTTAACTTTTGCATTCTCTTTCACAAGCAAACGAACAAGTAAAGGTATTTTGTAAGCAGCAATGCCCGCAGTTACACCAATGAGTATGTTCTTGTTTTGAAGCATTTAAATTTGAAGTATTTAAAGCAAAAAGGCAGTAATGATTACTGCCTCGTTTAATTTATTTTGAATGTTCTATTATTCAGGATTTTTTGTTGGATTTCTATAATAGATCTTTTCTTCTAAAAATTCTTGAACAGCGATCAATGATGGCTTAGGAAGTTTTTCATAGAATTTAGAAACCTCAATTTGTTCGCGGTTCTCAAATATCTCTTCTAAATTATCATTATTAGAACCAAACTCTTGTAATTTTGAAGTTAACTCTTCTTTCAACTCAGTACTGATCTGGTTAGCACGTTTACTCATAATAGAAACTGCTTCGTAAATATTACCTGTTTCTGCGTCAAATTTTCGAATATCGCGAGTAACGATAGACTGATTGGCATTAGTTTTTTTGAAATCCATCTTAATTTAAATTTTCTTTTAACTTTTTGCTGGCATTGTAAATACTTTCAGCGCGGCTAATGTACGTACTTTTAGGGTATAAATCAACAAATTTAACGTAATTTTCCATGGCTCCCTGCAATCTCTCTCCCTTTTTGCTTGGGATGCTATTGGAAGCCAGTTGGTAATACGAATTGATCATCACATAAAACATTTCCTCATTATAAAGGCTCGACGGGTAATCTTTAAGGAAGCTTTTAGTGGCAACAATGGCGGCTTTATAGTCCTCTAGCTTGTAATATTGCTTCACAATATCGTAGTCTTTTTTCTCGAGTTTTGTGCGCAATTTATCTATCATCATATTGCACGAATCAATACGACTGCTTTCGGGATAAGCATCTACAAAACTCTGAAACTCCTTGATGGCATTAATGGTGCTGGTTTGATCTAATTGATAAGCCGGTGATGTATAGTAAAAACACATGGCATTCATAAAGTAACATTCTTCAGAGTGTTTACTATTAGGAAACTGTCTTGTGAAATTCTTAAAATGATATTGAGCCAGTAAATAATCGTTCATGTAATATTCGCACCAAGTATAGTGAAAATACACCTCTTCCGACTTATCTGTACCCTTTACAACGGGTATCAACTCCTCGTATAATTGGGAAGATTTGGTCCAATTCCCCTTTTCGTAATATTCCTTGGCTTTTGTGAGTTTTAGCTCATAATCGGTGCTTTTAAGAAGTTTATTGAAACGATCGCAACTACTTAATAATATCGTTGCTATGAAAATGTAGAGAAAGTGCTTCATTTGGTTGTGCAAATCTATCAAATTTCTTAAATAAAAAACTCAGGCCTAGGGGCCCTTTATACAATTGATGTTAAAACAAGATGAATCCCTTGGAGCCTTTATAAACGATTAATCCTATTTAGCATTTATTATGTGAAAAAGTGGTCCTTTTTTTATGAATTTCTGCAAAAAGTTCATCTTATAATTAAATTTCGTATTTTTACGTCTTATACCTTTATGAATCTGAAAATTAGCAAGTTAAAGCGCTTAACTTCAATATCTTATATTCAATTACTTAAATTGAGTTTAACTATTGTTTTAACTTGTTTCAGCTTTCAAATAAAAGCTCAGTCAGAAGAGGAATTAAAGAAGCAAGCCGAACAGTTATTTGAAGATGAGGATTATATAAAGGCGTATAAACTTTATTCGCAATTAGTTTCCAATCATTCTACCGATCCTTTGTACAACTACCGCTTGGGCGTTTGTATGATATATGCAGAGCCCGATAAAAAGAAAAGTTTTTCGTATTTGAATAAAGCGTACAACAATCGCTCTGAGCTTCCTAAAGATGTTGCCTTTTTCTTAGGAAAAGCGTACCACATTAATTATTTGTTCGATGAAGCCATACGTTTTTACAACTTGTTTAAACAAGAGGCCCCTGGTTCAATGCAAAAGAAATTGCAGGTAGATAGAGAGATCCGTGCCTGCGGAAATGGAAAACGTTTACTTAGTACTATTACAGATCTGGAAGTTCTTACAAAAAAACAATTGAACGAAGCAGATTATTTTAGAAGCTACGATCTTTCGAGTGTTGGCGGAAAGCTTTTAGTTAAAACAGATAACTTTAAAACCAACGTTGATAAAAAGAAAAAAGATAAATCCATCCTCTATTCTACCAAAGCCGGCGACAGAGTTTACTTTAGTAGTTATGGAGAAAACACCTTGAACGGAAGAGACATTTACTACAAAGAAAGAATTGCTGGTGGTGAATTTGGGAAACCTGTTTTGGTAACAGGCATTAATACAGAGTTTGATGAAGACTATCCGTTTATTCAACCCGATGGACAAACCATTTTTTTTGCGAGTAAAGGCCATAACAGCATGGGTGGTTACGATATTTTTAGGTCAGATTTTAATGAATCAACTCAATCGTGGAGCACACCAAAAAATTTGGAATTTCCTATTAACTCACCTGATGATGATTATTTGTTTGTAACAGATTCTTCAGGAAAGTTTGCATACTTCAGTACCGGAAGATACAGCCCCCCCGGTAAAATTGATGTTTTAAAAATAAAAACAACGCGAAAACCCATCGATTTCATTATGATGAGAGGAATGGTTACAAAAGAAAATGCTAAACAGAGTATAAAAAGTAAGATCAGCATCAAAAATATTAGCACCGGCAAAGACGTTGGAACATTTGAAGCAAATGATGAAGGAAGCTTTGTGATGCAATTACCAAATGGTGCCAAACTTTTGTATACAGTTGAAACGCCCGGTCTTCGAACACAATCGCAAGGAATAAGTTTGCCCTTAGCACAAGTTGGAAAACCTTTTAAACAAACCGTAACATACGAAAATGAGATACTAAAGATCATTAATGATTTTGAAGAAGCCCCAAGTGATGACAGCTATTTACAATATTTAAAATTAATAGAAGAAAAATCGAAACTCGATCCTAATGAAGGGAAGAATAATTTGCCTCAGGAAGGAAATACAGATACTGATACGCTACTAGCAACAAACAATAACACCACCGCGGTGAATACTAATAATCCTACTATTGCAAATAACATTACCGATCCTAAAAACAATACCAATTCAACCATCAACCCTAAAGACCCTAAGAATAATACAACGGGAATAAACAATAAAGAACTTATAGATATTGCTAAAAAAGATGCGGAAGAATCGAATAAAGAAGCTACACAATTAAACCAAGATGCTTGGGACGCAAAAGACCTTGGTGCCGCCAAAAAAATAGAAGCTGAAAATAAAATAAAAACAGCCAACGAAGCACTCACAAAAGCCGAAGCCATTACAGATGAAGTTGTAAAAAAAGAAGAAATAGCTAAAGCCATTGAGCAAAAACAAGAAGGTGAAAAAGATCTTGCGGTAGCAAATAAGGTATTAGATCTGGCCAAAACATTGGAAAAGGATGCTGCTAATAAAGCCAAAGAAACTGAACTTAATAATCAATACGCCAAAGAATTGGAGAAGATCGCTTCTAATCCAAAGAACAATACACCTGAGGCCAAACAAAAACTCGACGATATTCAAAAACAGATCGCTAGTATATCGGAACAAAAGAACGAATCGGAGAATGTTTACAATAAACTAAAGAATGACATAAGTGAAAAAGAAAAGGAATTATCTGTAGCCGCAGAAAAAACCAATACGCTAAACACCGATAATTCTTCGGCACTTGGTGAAATAGCAAAAACCGAGAATGAACTTGCAGCTGCAAAAAAGAAAAAGAAAGAAGAGATCACTTACCGCTTGAATCAACAAAAAAGTGATCAACAAAAAATTGAAACAGACTTAGCCCAAAGCAAAGAAGAAGAAGTTAAGCTAACTAGTGAGCTTGCCTCTTTAAAGAACGAACTTGTTTTGGCGGATAAGATCAAAACTGAAAATTTTGCGAAGGCTGAAACCAACATCAATTCAACCAACACAAATACTACAAGTGTTGCTAGTAACAAAACAGGAAGTCAGCAACTGGAAGAAAAATACACCAACAAGATCAATATTACCGATGCAAACAACAAGGATAATATCATTAGTGTAAACAATCAACTTGCTGCTTACAATAAAGATGTAGATGCACAAATAGCAAAAAATAAAACTACTCTTTCAAAAACTAAGAATGCGAACGAAAAAAAGACACTTACTACTGACATTAAAAATTTAGAAGGAACTAAAAAACAAAATCAGCAAAGTATTGCTAACAACAACACTCGCATCAACGATATCAATAAACAATTATTGGCAACCAACAATGCACCAACTACCAATCAAAATTTAAAAGAGATCTCGCTTGATAATCCAAGTAAGGCTATGGATCAGTTAAAGGATATTAAAGCCTCATTAACCCAAGCCGATAATGCTTTATTTAATTTCAATACCTACAACAATACCAACGGGCAAGAAATAAAAATACAAGCCGACTCGCAAATAAACGATGCTTATGCAAAGCAGAATAAATTGAAAGAAACAATTTCAACTGCCGAAGAAAATATTAAAAATTCGTCAACAAATTTGACCAAGAATTCTGATAATCCTGAATCTATTTTAAAGCAAGCCGATGATATTACTTTACAAGCAAACACTTTACGAAATGATGCCAATAGTAAAAGTGGTGATGAGAAAGCGAAATTATTGAGCGAAGCCGACGTATTAGACAAGCAGGCGGAACAAAAACAAATTGAGGCTTCTGAATTAAGTGCTAAAATAACTCAGGGTAAGGTTGATGTAAATAAAGAAAATGCACAAACTTTATTTGCTACCAATAAAAGTGATGAGGGAACAACTAGCCAGGCAAAAGCATTAATAAATGAAGCAGATCAAGCAATAAAGCAAGCAAAAGCCATAAGAGAGGAAGCTAATGCTACATCCAACAACTCCGCTAAGATCGGTAATCTTGGAAATGCCGAAGAAAAAGAACTAATAGCCCTTAACAAACAAAACGAAGCTTTAGATCTTTTAAAGAAAGCAAATCCGGATGTTGCTTTACAACCGTACAAAGACCTTGGTACAGTTAACATTGTTAACGATGCTGTATTAAAAGAAGAAATTGCCAAAGTAAATGCCGAAGTAAAACAATTGGTTACTGCTAAGAGTACTGCCTACAAAACACTAAGCGAAGCCAATGAGGAAGAGATCAAAAGCGTTAGTGTAGCTTCTACAAGTAAACCCAACATAAATACTACACCCGCTTTAAAATCGCAACAAACGGTTATCAATAAAAACTTAACCGACATCGCAGCTTTAAAAACAAAAGTAGAACAATCGGGTACCGAAACTGAAAAGCTAGTGAACTTGGCTAATCTTGTAAAAAAACAGAACGAAACCATTTTGGCCATTAACAAACTTAATAGCGATGCTGAAACTGCTGGCATTGTGGCAACAAACACAAATACCAAAACACCAACTACAAATAATAATACTGAGAACAATACTACCAATAACACGGCGAATAACAACACAACCAACAATACAGAAAATAATACAACAGCAACAAATACAGTTGTTGCAAAAAACAACTTCTCTAACGAACAAGCCAATACTGCGTTTAGTGTTGACTTGAGCTTTGAGAATCATAAAGACACTTCATTAGGCCAGATCAATTCGTACTTCGAGAAAAATAATTTCGAGTTGAGGAATGCTCAGGCAAATAATTCCAAGAATTCAGCAATAGATGCTTTAAAAGCTTTAGATAGCGAAAACAAGTTATTGAACGAGGCTATTGCTAAAGCAACGGAAGAAAACGCAAGTTCGAACAGTGCAGGCTCTATGAATAATGTAGAGGTCAAAAATAAGATCAACTCATTATTAGATGCATCGGACAGCTTTGCGCAAGAAGCAATTAATGTAAAAAAGGATGCTGAAAGTAAATCAGGGGATGAACAAGCTTCTTTATTGAATCAGGCAAAAGATCTTGAAGATAGATCATTCGCTAAAAAAGTAGAAGCTGCACAACTTACCATGCAATACAATGAAGCAAATTACAGCGCAAATAAAAACGCCATTAACGATATGTTGGGCACAGTAAATAGCAGCAATCCTGATCTTGCAGCTTCTGTAAAAGCAAAATTAGATGAAATAGAAACAAAACGCAGACAAGCAAAAGACCTTCGTGAAGAAGCTAATGCTTTAACAAATAATTCGGCCAAGTTAGGTGCTATGGAAAATGCCGACGAAGTAGAAGCTGGTATTTTATTAAAACAAACTGAGATCATTAACGAATTAAAAAGCGCTGTTCCTGATTACGTGGTTAAAGAACCAAGCTATAACAACGTTGGCGGAACAAAAGAAATTCCTGCTGAGTTAAAACAAAAACAATCTGACTTGTATGCAAAAGAGATAAGCGAGTTAACCAATTTAACCAACGCTTATAGCATGGAATATGAAACAAACAAGACCACCATTCCTAAGAATTTAAATGCCGATCAAACCAAAGTAAAAAGCAACGTGATCAACTTAAATGCGGAATCAAAGAATTTATTGATTCGCTCAAGTAAAACAAACGATGCTGCCGAGCGTTTAAAATTATTATCGCTTGCAGCTAAAACCGGTTTAACTGCTGCTACGCAATTGAATTTCCTTATCAATAAACAACCTACCTCTAATTTGGTAACCGTTAATAATAAGGTAAGCAATAACACATCAAATGCCGTAGCTACAAATGCGAAAACCAATGCTACTACAACTAATGCGGTGACCACAAATACTAAAACAAATAACACTACAACTAATGCTATAGCTACAAATACTAAAACAAATAACACTACAAATAATGCTATAGCTACGAATACAAAAACTAACAATACTGCAACAAATAATACAGAAAACAATACCGAAAATACTTCAGCAAACAACAACACTGCTGGAACAAAGGTAATTGCGCGCATTGAAGGATTAGAAGTGCTAAATAAAAATGCATATACCGAAGCAAAACCAATTCCTGTTGATGCAAAAATGCCGGATGGATTGATCTTCCGTGTACAAATTGGAGCTTTTAAAACAAAGATTCCAAATAATTCATTTAGAGGTTTAACTCCGGTTAATGCTGAAACTGCAGGTAATGGATATACGCGTTATACAGCGGGTAATTTTATCAAAATTGAAAATGCGAGTGCTGTAAAAAATGATCTTCAAAAAAATGGATACCCTGATGCCTTTGTTGTTGTATTCTTTAATGGTAAACGTATCACTTTGGCCGAGGCACTTGCTATTTTAGAAAGAGAAGGCAAAACCATGGGTACAACTATTACCAGTGCCGGTATAAAAGACAATGTGAATCCGAATTTTGCAACAAAAACAAATACCGAAATACCTGTAGTTGTTACTAAAGAATTAGAGAAGACAAAGAATTTACTATACACCGTACAAATTGGTGTTTACTCGCGTTTAATTAGCAAAGAGCGTTTAAAGAGCCTCTCGCCTATTTACAGTGAGCAATTACCAAATGGATTGTATCGCTATACGGCAGGTATTTATAATAATGTTGATCGCTTAATAAACGACAAGCGTCGCGTAATTGACTTGGGTATAAAAGATGCATTTGTTACTGCCTACATTGATGGCAAGCGAATGCCTTACAATGATGCAAAAGCTAAAAAAGATAGCGACTCAAGTATTGTTTTTGAAGATGAGAATCCAATTATTTTCCCGGATATTAATTCAACAAATCCTGCTACCAATACGCCAGTGTCGGCGATAACACCAACATTTGCGCCATTTACCAATAACATAAAAGACAAACCTGCCGCTACCCCAGAAAATGGTGTAAAAGAAAATGAGGATGGCGTAACCTTTAAAGTTCAAATTGGAGCATACAGTAAACCCGTACCAGATGATGTTGCTGCTAGATTCAATGGTGTAAAAACCTGGCCTATTGAAAACAAAGTGATTAACGCATTATATATATACAATATTGGCAGCTTTACCGAAGCGACGTTTGCAAAACAATTAAAAGAAGAGGCTGTTGCCCTAGGAATTACAGATGCCTTCATTGTTGTGTATAAGGATGGTCAAAAATTATTTGGCGCTGCTGCCTCTGAGTATTTGAATCGATAATTTATGAAATTCGAGATTAAGGATTGTAGCGAAGATCAATTGGATATCGTAAAGCAACACATTCATCAATTTGAACTCGACGATCGCAGCCTTCATTATTCTCAATTTTTACTTGCTTTAGAAAACAAAACCATTATTGGATTTGGAAGGATCCGCGAACACATCAATTGTTCTGAACTATGCTCCTTAGGGGTAATTGAACCCGAAAGAAATAAAGGAGTTGGCTTAGCTTTAACAAAAGCATTGGCACGGAAAGCAAAAAAGAGCGTGTATCTGGTTTGCATCATCCCGGAGTTTTTTAAAATACTAGGATTTCGCCTTTGCGATACCTACCCTGAAGAGCTACTCAACAAGCTTCATTATTGCACTCACGAACTTATTGTTCCCGAAACATACGTGGTGATGAAAAAAGGTTAAGTTTTTAAAACGGCCTGTGTTTATAAGTAACTTTAGTTCCCCCCATGCGTTATATCAGTTAAAGTACTTTTGTAAGGTGAGCACATTGGTTAAAACACTTATTGTTTTCTGTTTTTTGTTTTCGGTAAATTATGCCGAAGCCCAGAATAAAGAAATGTTCAAACAAAAACGCGAACGCAAACGTGTTTGGCGTAAATGGAGAAGTAATAAAGACGCCTACAATCCATATCTAAAGAAAAAAGGAAAAGATAAACCAAGCGCACGAATAGCAACGGGAAACAAAAAAGAAAATCGCATTGCAAGAAGAGAAAATAAAAAACAACTACGCAGAAGCAAAAGGGCAATAAAAAAACACTCCACTGTTCGTTAGGGTTTCCAATTCAAGCAGGTTAAATTAGCTATTCTCCAGTTCCAATACCTTATTTCAAAGGGTTGCAATTCACTAATAAACAGATGAAAGGCCTATTTTTCCTGATAAATTCATTAATCACTTCTACTATTAAAACACCTGGAAATTTTAATATTCCATTAATATATATATATTTATTAAAATTTTAATCTATGAAAAATAAACTCTCAAAAGTATCAGCGTTATTAATATGCTTTACGTTTCAAGTAGGTGCCCACAATCCACCTAAAATAAAAGAAACCAGTCCGCTTTACATAAAAAATAAACAAAGGATCGGTACTTCAGATGATGGCGGCGACGGATCCTCGAATCAGGTTATCAAATTAAATATCTCTCAATTGATCTTTAAAAATATTAGTCTTCAATATGAGTATGGATTTCATAAAAACATGTCGGGAGCACTGGGCTTAAGTTATTTAGTGAAGAGGGATATTCCTGGCATATTGTTTCAACCAGAAGCAGATTATGGTTATCAATTACCAAAATATTATGGATGGGCTATAACCCCAGAGTTTCGTTTTTATCCGGGCAAAAAAGAAGAACATCAAGCGCCCCATGGTTTTTATATTGCTCCATACTTTAGATATGCAAAATATACTTTGCGGGCCGATTATATTGATACAACCTATAATCCAATGAATATTCAACCAGCTCCAAAAACCAAATACGATGTGAAAGTTAGTTATGCAGGGTTTACAGGCGGAATAATGATAGGTGCACAATGGATAATTGATGAGCATTTTTCTTTCGACTGGTGGATAATGGGTGGCGGCACCGGCAAAGCAAAGTTAAGTATCAGTGCAGTTGCGGTTGACGGCAATATGAATATGTCTCCTCAACAGCAAACCAACACTAGTAATAATATAAGAGAAAATTTAGGAGAATTACAAAAATTTTCTGAAGGAACTGTGAAAATTGAAACCACTCCAAACTCAGCAAAATTAACTATAAGCGGGGTTCCAATGCTCAGTTACCGAGCATTTGGGTTTAACTTTGGTTATGCGTTTTAACTATACTGTAATTTAAAACAAAATCATTATTCAAATCGTAAACTTTCAATTGGATCTAATTGAGAAGCGCGTTTGGCTGGGATATAACCACTTACTAAACCAACGATAACACAAATAACATATCCCGACATCATCCAAAACCAA
>Ga0163149_10000748_pt1 | contig 42659 bp, 43 predicted proteins | sample OliLakLV19MP5G1_FD_148604 | JGI IMG/M metagenome (GOLD analysis project Ga0163149, IMG submission 148604) | Freshwater microbial mat bacterial communities from Lake Vanda, McMurdo Dry Valleys, Antarctica - Oligotrophic Lake LV.19.MP5.G1 | ecosystem: Environmental > Aquatic > Freshwater > Lake >...
CTTGTGTTTTACTTGATTTCATTCTGCAAATAGAAATAAAATAATTCCATAATTTAAATGCTTAGATACGATTTTATTAGATTGTTTTTAACATTCTATTTTTAGAACTCCCCTTAAATGCCAACGTTGATAATGACTGGAGTTATGCAGGGGTAGCGCTTGTCAACGAATCAAACGGAGATCTCTATGACCTTAACCTGGAAGCAGCATATTATCATGGGTACGAGGAAGGAGAAGCGTGGAGCGAAGGCAAGGGCTGGAACTCAAAGGTAATTTCGCAGGTACCTGAAGGAAAATATCATTTGATAATTTCTCCGCAAAAATCCGGGAAAACAGCGGTCGTTAATATTACAGTTACAGTCACCCGCGATGTAGATGTTATTTCAAATTTCATGATGGCAGTTATATTACTCGCCATATTCCCTATCTATTATTTTAAACGTAAAGATGGCTTTGAAAAAGACCGCTGGTATAACAGTAATTATTCTCCATATGAATACGATGATGAAGATGAATAAAAAGGATTTATTTGGCATGAAATATTTTTTAGCTCTTAGCGCCATTGTGATAGGCATTTACACTTATTCAATGATAATGGGCTGGCGCTTTTTAAGTTATGGAGAATCAAACACTGTAAAAAACAGTACTCATACAAGAGGACATTATTATCGAGGAAGTAGTTATCACCACAAATAAAAAAACAAATATGGAAATGATCCACGTTAAAAACCTGGTTGCAGCATTAGTATATTCTGGTCTTGGAATAGTAATTCTATTCATTGCTTTCTGGATAATCGAAAAAATTACACCGGAAAATCTTTGGAAAGAAATACTGGTAAACAAAAATAATGCGCTGGCCATTTTAGCAGGCTGCTTTATTCTTGCCATCGCTATTATCATTGCTTCTGCAATACATTAAAGATGAATCGTCTTCATGACAAAAAGAAGCAATTATTATTGCTCTTTTCGGTTTTTGTCATTGCAACATGCGGGCTTATTTATGAGCTTATCGCTGGTACACTTGCGAGTTACCTGCTTGGAGACTCAGTAACCCAATTTTCCACCATAATCGGAGTATACCTTTTCTCAATGGGAATTGGTTCATACATTTCCAAATTCATTCATAATAATCTGATCAGTTGGTTTATCCAGATCGAAATACTGGTTGGGGTTATCGGCGGAATAAGCTCTACTATTCTGTTTTTTTCTTTCGAACATGTGAGTGGATTTCACATTATACTTTATTCATTGATATCACTCACCGGAATTCTTGTTGGTCTTGAAATTCCAATCTTAATGCGAATTCTTAAAGACAAACTTGATTTCAGTGAATTAGTTTCAAAAGTATTTACGTTCGATTACATAGGTGCACTGCTTGCTTCACTTCTCTTCCCATTGGTAATGGTGCCATATCTTGGCTTATTAAAAACTTCTTACTTTTTTGGTTTGCTGAATGTAATTGTAGCTGTTATTCTTTGTTTCCAACTGGAAAAAGGAGAAAAGTATATTTCATTCTTAAAAGCGCAGGCCATTTTGGTTTCTTTTTTATTATTGATTGGATTTGTCATGTCCGATCAGATCCAGAGTTTTGCAGAAACAATGGCATATAATGAGAATATTATCTTCAGTAAATCTTCTCCTTACCAAAGAATTATTTTAACCCGAGAAAAAAATAACACTAAACTTTACCTTAACAGTAATCTCCAATTCTCTTCACTTGACGAATACAGGTACCATGAAGCGCTTGTGCATCCTGGCTTATCGAGGATCGCCAATCCAAATAAAGTATTGATCCTGGGAGGAGGAGACGGGCTTGCGGTTCGTGAAGTTTTAAAATATCCACAGGTAAATAAAATTACTCTCGTAGACCTGGATTCATCGGTGACTTCTCTTTTCAAAAACACTGAATTCTTAAGTGAATTGAATAAGGGTTCATTACAGAATGGAAAACTTGATCTCATCAATGCAGATGCTTTTACCTGGATAAAACAAAATGAAGAAAAATTTGATTTCATTATTATTGACTTTCCTGACCCATCTAACTTTTCCATTGGTAAATTATATACAAATACTTTTTATAAGCAGGTAAAAAGAATTTTAAATACAAATGGCGCCATTGTAGTACAAAGCACGTCTCCTTATGTTGCGAGAAAATCTTTTTGGTGCGTAAACAACACGCTGGAAAGTGTAGGTTTTCAGACACAACCCTATCATTTATATGTCCCCTCATTCGGAGAATGGGGTTACGTGATGGCATTCGAAAAACCGATAACGATCACGAATGCATTACCCAAAGACTTACGCTTTTATGATGCATTGCAATTTGAGGAAATGAAAAAATTTCCAAAGGACATGCAAAAACTCAATACTGAAATAAATAAACTGAACAACCAGATACTGATACACTATTTTGAAGATGAGTGGGCAAAAGTCATTTAAATTTTTTGCACGGCGCGATTTCCTTCGCCTGCTGACCCTGCCACTATTCTTACCCCTTATAAACGCCTGTAATTCTGCCAAAAAAAATATTCCTGTCAATATTCTTGGAGCCAATCACAAAACGGGGCACCTGATGAGAGAAGGAAAATTTCCAGAAGCTTCGAAGACTGTTAGTATTGACACACTTATTGTTGGTGGTGGCATTTCCGGCTTGAGCGCTGCGAGGTATTTTAAAAAAAATAATTATAATGATTTCCTGTTGATTGAGTTGGATAATAAACTTGGAGGCAATTCAAAAGGTAGCCAAAATTCTATAAGTGAATTTCCATTGGGGGCACATTATTTACCAATCCCAAGCAATTCTTTCAAAGATCTTATTGATTTCTTATATCAGCAAAATATTATTACTGGTTTTGATCCCAACGGAGCTCCTATATATAATGAATACTATTTATGTTTCGAACCGCAGGAAAGATTATTCTATAGGGGAGTATGGGCAGAAGGATTACCATCAAAAGAACAATTGAATGATTTGGATGCAAAGGAACTTGATCGATTCATGTCAGCCATCGAGAGTTTTAAAAACAAAATCGGCAGCGATGGAAAACCTTCTTTTTGTATTCCGCTGGAGTTATCTAGCCAGGATCCGGAATTCCTGGCGTTGGACGACACTACCATACAAGAATATCTCACCAAAGAAAAATACAGCGGTGACTTTATTTACTGGTATTTGAATTATTGCTGCAAAGATGATTTTGGAACATCAATAAAAAATGTTTCAGCATGGGCTGGCTTGCATTATTTTGCGGCCAGGAACGTAAAGTCCAATTCACATTCGGGAGACGTACTTACATGGCCAGAAGGAAATTATTTTTTAGTTAAATGCCTTGAGAAAGAATGCAAAGATAAAATCCTTTCAAATTCCCTTGCATATAAAATTACAAAGGACGGATCTCTCTATAATTGCCATATTTTCGATGTCAGCAAAAACGAAAGTATTATTTACAAATGCAAAAACCTGGTGCTAGCCACCCCACAATATGTAAATAAACGTTTGTTAGGAAATAGCATAACTGTAAATTGGGATGAGTTCAATTATTATCCATGGATGGTAGCAAACATAAGTATTAGCGACAAAGAATTTTTAAATGGCACTAACGGTATATTATCATGGGACAATGTAATGTATAATTCAAATTCCCTTGGGTATGTAAATGCCTGTCATCAGAGCCTAAATACAATGAGCAAAAGTACTATTCTCACTTATTATTTTAATTTTTCCGAAAAGGATTCAAAAGAAGAACGTAAAAACATTTACGAGAAAGATGAAAATTACTGGAGAGCATTTATTATTGATGACTTGAAAATTGCCCATCCCAATATTGAAGAATACATTGAGAGCATTGAAATACAAGTGTGGGGCCATGGCATGATAGCACCTGAAAAGGGATTTAAGAATTCACTGTTAAGAAAAACTTTAAGTGAGGGAGTTGATAACATACACTTTATTAATTCCGATGTGAGCGGCATTTCAATTTTTGAACAGGCATTCTATCGTGGAACAGAGGCAGCAAAAAAAATAATCCAAATACAAAATGGATAAGCAATTAAAACCAAACTGGATACGCTCCGCCGGTTACGATCTTTTATTTATTCTCTCCCCTCCTTTCATATGCCTGTTACTTATCTTTTCTTTTCCTTCATTATTTCGGGCTGATGAGCTGCATAGCGAATGGCTTTGGTTTTTCCTCATCGTCGTGATTGATGTTGGCCATGTGTACAGTACTATCTACAGAACTTACTTCGATAAAAACACTATCAATAAAAATAAAACGCTTTTCTATTTAAGTCCACTTCTCATTTATATAATAGGCGTAGTACTTCATTCCATTAATCCTATTTTTTTCTGGAGGGCAATGGCATATTTGGCAGTTTTCCATTTTATACGTCAGCAATACGGCTTCTTACGTCTTTACACCCGTAATGAAGAAAATAATTTTTATAAAAAGATCGACAGTATTATAATTTACGCAAGCACACTCTATCCTATATTAGTTTGGCATTTAAAAGGAAAACAATTGTTCGATTGGTTTATTGAAAATGATTTTATCTATATTAATTTCCCAGAGGCAATTCCATTTTTGTCTGTCTTGTATATTGCTTTGCTAGTATTATATCTGTTAAAAGAAATAATCGTTTGCATAAAGCTTGGTAAAATAAATCTTCCTAAAAATATTTTGATCGCCGGAACTGCTTTGTCATGGTATTTTGGAATTGTTTATTTCGAAGGAGATATCACATTTACATTACTCAATGTGGTGAGTCATGGTATTCCCTATTATTCACTAGTATGGGCCTATGGAAACAAAAAGAGTGGAGACAACACTACAGATATCCAATGGCTTAAAAGAGTTTTCAAACCCGTTAACCTGCTTCTTTTTATTGGTGTGCTTTTGATCCTAGCCTACGCTGAGGAAATGTTATGGGATGGATTGGTTTGGAAAGAGCATTTAACAATATTCCCTTTCAGTTCTTTTTTCCCAAATATAATCGATAGCAAAATTTTTATGTCCCTGCTCATTCCCCTTCTTTCCCTGCCACAACTCGTACATTATTTTATTGATGGATTTATCTGGAAGCTTAAGAATGACACGTTTGAGTGGAGCGCCTTTTTAAGATAAAATTTACTGCCACTTTTTTATCAATTGAATGGCGGTCTCAATCATCCCTAAAGACCAATGCTCAATATCCCATTCGTTAAATAGCACTTTTTCATTCTTCAATTCATTTAATACCTTTACCGGATTATAATTTTTTGACAAAACAGAAACAACTTTTTGCTGTTGCTTATGCAATTTAAGATCATCAATTGGCTTGACTGGGATTTTATCTTTCAGCAGTAATTGTTTTATTTTTTCTATGGGGTATTTATCGCCTTGTTTTTCTTTCCCGACTATTTTTTTTATTTGTAAAAAATCTTTCCTGAACTGATCCATTTCTCTTTCACTCCTGAGTGTATGACCCAGCCGCTCCAATACAACACATTCGATATTAGGGCACAGCTCTAAAACCTTTGGCAGCAGTTTAAATAATTCCTTTGGCACATCTTCATCGTGCGTATCTCGCCTTATTTTTTTCCCAGGCTCATTATGCTCCAGTACTGACCAGCTTCCTCCGGATATGTGCAACTCTCTTACTTTATCTAGCGGATACAATTTTATAAGCGATAAAATATCTTTATTAAAATTTATTGATTGGCACCAGACATTATGCAAATCGAGAATGATAAATCCCTTCACCGGCGAAATAAGTTTTTCCAAAAATTCTCCCTGCTTTTTCACTTCATCTTCACTAAATGCGAAAGCAAGATTCTCCAGCCCTACCGGCAAACTAACTGCATCCTGCAAACGCATCAGTCTATCCCTGCCAATATTCAAAACACTATCCGATAAGGGGACAGGAAATGGAGCTCCCTTATGAAAATCACCGGAAGTCATAAATCCAAAATGCTCTGTGATGTAACGGTAGTTGTACTTTTTTACCTGCTGTTTTGCTTGCTTCAGCCATACATCCTGACGCTTGCCCCATTTTGCAGTTAGCAAGGAGTATCTTACTCCGTGGCCGGTTAATCTTCCTTTATTAGAGTATTCTGTAAGCAATCCGTGTAACCAGGGAGGAGATGCGCTTTCCTTGCGAAGAATATCAAAAGACCATTCGAGCATTTCCACCTCTTCATTTTCGAAAAGCGGCATTACCGATTTGAGAAAACCGGGTTCTAACATACATGATAAGCCTACCCAGGGACGCATATTAAATGTAAGTATACAAAATACTATCCTCTACCGCACTCCGCACAAAAATCTATGTGGCGCAATGGTTTTTTCGAAGCGGTCGAATCAGGTACAGATAGTTTAGGAGAATTCTTCCTTTTCGAAACAGGTTTAGAAGGTTGTACCGAAGACTTGTTTTTTGTTTGCACAGGAGTCCTTTTCTGAGGAGTATTCTGTGCCAATACAGATACACTTCCAGATAATATAGCAGCTAATAATATATGTGATAGTTTCATTTTACTTTTTATTTTTTTATTATCCCATTCCGCATCCATAGCAAATACGAGGTTCCGGCACCTTAATAAGCGAATCTTTAGGACTCGGTTTCGGTTTAACAGCTTGCTTAATCGGTTTTTCTTTCGGTTTTTTGTTTTCCACCTTTATTTCCTGTTTAGGATCATTCTTTGGAGGATTACTCTGTCCGGAAACAGTTAAACATCCTGCTATCATTGCACTTATTATCAAAGACGGAACTTTCATACTATATCGTTTATTATAAGATGCTAACACCATTATAATTCCATATAATAAGATAGTAAATAATTTATTATTAAAAAATAGAAGAGGAAACGGGTGTACAACATTTTGCATAAACTGTTCGTTTCGAGAGCGTTCGACTGAGCTCACGCCGAAGTCCTCAACGAACAGAATCCGCACCCTGAGGGTTCTCGAAGGGTAAGAGAAAAAAGTGCATTTTGTCGTACACCCGAGGGAGGTATTTTGATCGTTAACAATTAGCCATAGGCTCACCTGATCAATGAAATATTACCTTTTTGGCTGATTGTTTGGCCATTGGTGGTTTCGGCATAGATGTGGTATGTAAAAACATTCGTGTTCAACAATTTCCCCCTGTAATAACCATCCCACTTTTCTTCCGGTCGAGTTGCTTCAAATACTTTTTCACCCCAACGGTCATATATATAGAAAAACATCCGTTTAATACAGATCGCATCAGCATAAAGAGAGAACAGGTCATTTTCACCATCACCATTAGGAGAAAAAGCACTTGGTACAAAAATTTTCCCACAACCAATTTCAACATATACCATAACGGTATCGATAGATGTACAACCATTTGCATCCGTTACAACAAGAAAATACATTGTTGTTTCTAGTGGGCTTGCAACCGGGTTAGGACAATTCGAACAACTGAGAGACATTGAAGGTGACCAGCTATAAGCATTACCTCCACTTCCGCTCAGCATTGCAGTTCCTCCCTGCTGTATTGTTAAAGAACTACCCGCGAATGCGGTGGGTCCTGATAAATTTAAAATAGTACTGCTGCTGATCTTCGAGCAATTATTGGCATCAGTTACAGTTACACTATATATGCCTGCCACCATACCTGTAATGGAAGAATTTGTACCACCATTGCTCCACAAATAATTGAAAGGAGCCATACCTCCATTCGGCGCTGCCAACATATTCCCAACCCCATTTGAACAAGTATCCGGCTTCACAATTGGAGAAATAAAAATAGCCGCTGGAGAACTGATAGTTACCGTATATGTAGTTGCACAAGAATTATTATCGCTAACTACGCAGGTATAATTACCAACTGATAAATTTGAAATGGCTTGTCCTGTTTGCAAATTACTCCATAAATAAGTGTAGGGTGCAGTTCCTCCTGTAGGATTAATAGAAACCGATCCATTGGTCATTCCGAAACATGATATATTCGAAATACTATTTGCCAGAATTGAAGGTCCTTGCACTGTAATATAAGAGGCTTTTGTAATGCTGTCTTTTTTGCAAAGCGTAGTAAGAACACATTTAACAGGATACGTCCCCGGCACACTATAGGAGACCGATGGATTTATTGCAGATGAAGATGAAATATTTGCACCTGTAAATGACCAGCTAAAAGTATATCCGCTTGTATCGCATGAATTATTTACTGATAGAGAAAATGTAACTGCAGTGCCACTGCATACATTTGTTTGGTTAGCGGCAAAATCCAATCCCAAATTTTTCGACTCACAAAGGTTGATGCATAATTTTCCAACAAAAATATCCCAGCCACCTCCGGCAACTGTTTGAAATGCTCCGGTTGTCACAGGGTAATCTATTGCACCTGATGTTGAACTTAACGTTGTTCCTGAAAAATAAATAGAATTACCTACAAGAGCCATCCCCGATTGACGTCCATCAAATTCATCTTCGCGAGTACCGCCCAAGTAAGAAATACAATGCTGAGTGCCATTCGCATCATACTTTGCAAAAAACTGATCTTCCACTCCACCATAAGAGGTTTGGTATGCACATGCGCTAAGCGGGTAATTTCCGAGATCTGCTTCTTCTACCTCTCCGTAAACATAAATATTATTATTTATGTCAACTCCAAGATCAAAGACTGCATCTGAATTATTTCCTCCGAGATAACTTCCCCATAACCTGAGTCCTGCACCATTAAATTTAGCAAGGTAGCCATCATACATACCACCGAGTACAAGTTGATAAGCTCCTGCTACAGAGATAGCATTGACATCAATTGAATTTGTATTTCCTACAAGTATTACATTTCCTAATTTATCAACAGCAACACCATTGCCATTATCCTTGTTGGCACCACCATAAAAAGTTGACCATAAACAAATTCCGTTAGCATCTAGTTTCATTAGAAATGCATCCGTAAATCCCCCAGATAACATTTGATGACCAGATAAAACAGGAAAATTATTAGGAGTAAGTACAAACGTATTTCCGGTTGTACCGGAAACATAAATTGTTCCACTCGCATTGTCATAACAAATATCTCCGGGATCTTCGGCAGATGACCCACCAACATAAGTACACCAAGTGAGACTACCTGTAAAACCAAATTTTGCTACAAACATATCGCGTGAGCCTCCATAGATAGGTTGAGCCACAGCACCTGCTGATATTCCCGTTGATGACTGAGTGCTTCCATATAAATAAACATTACTGCCATCAGTAACTATGCCAGTACCCCTATCATCTGCTACGTCTCCCAAAAATGTTCCCCACAGTAAAGCTCCTGTAGGGTCAAATGATACAAGGAAAGCATCGAATGAACCACCAAAAGTGTTTTGTTGCACCACATAACCTGCAGTAGCAGCAATCGGCAAGTTATTAGAGCCTGTAAGTCCTGAAACAAATACATTTCCAACGCCATCTGTAGTAATATCTCTTCCCCGATCATTAGCTGCCCCTCCGAAATAAGTTGCCCACATTCTCATCCCGTTCCCATCCATCTTTACAACGAATGCGTCGTCACCGAATGCTCCCGCCGTAGTCTGAAATGACCCTGGCGTTACCGGAAAACCCGTGGTATTGGTAAACCATGTACTACCTGTAAACAGGACATTTCCTGAGGGATCGACTGCAATAGCAGCACCAATATCATTATCAACACCTCCGTAATAGCTTATCCATGGATCTATAGTAAGCGAGTATGCAGAATTAAATGTACCTAGTTTAAAATTAACAGTTGATCCATCTAAAACATACTCAGCTTTTACATCTACTATTTCCCCTTTTACGTTTTGATACACCTTTGGAATACGTTCCGTCATTTCTCCGAAGGAGCTTTTGATCTTCAGTTGACCTCCGGAATTGTAGGGATCAATTTCTATTCCATTTGCTCCGGTATATTTTAGTGATATGTCATTGGGGTTTGCTCCAGGTCGTATTACAATATCATATTTTAACCCCTGCTCTTTGCTGCCAAAGAAAACAACATCGATACCCGGATAAACGTTTTCATAAACCACCTTGTTGAAGGCGCTCACTTTAGTAATTCCATTCGCACAATGCGGCAAATAATAATTAAAATAACCCTCTACCATCTCAGACTTTAAAATGGTAATATTATTATTCGCACCTTCAAAATCCATATCTATTCTTTGCAAAAAGAAAACGGATGAGCTATCTTGTGTTGTCTCCGCATTTGAATACTCCTGCTTTGCAATAACATAACTTACACCCGATCCGCGCAAAAACACTTTTGATCCTCCCCCTTCACCACTAAAAAGAATATCCGGCCGCAACCGACTATTCATATCTACAACCTGCCCCTTGTTCTCAATAAATTGCATTCCATTACCACGAAGTTGATTAGTACCATTTGATAGGCACATAATCGCAATTAAAAGAGAACAAGAAAAAAGAAAATACTTTTTATTCATGAGTGGAGATTGGAATTTCCCATCATTCAATATAACCAAAGTGTTTTTTTTGGAGAAATTATTTTTTGCATTATATTTGATTTTCAGTTGTTTAATAAGTATAATAACTTATTGTTTATCAGTATATTATATACTTTTAATGTTTTATTTATGAAATCATCGGATTCCCTTTTTCAACTGATCAAATCTCTTAGCCCTGCAGAAAAAAGATATTTTAAAATGAATGCGGCTCTTATGGGCCCATCTGAAAACAAGAATTACATAAAACTATTCACAGCCATTGAAACTCTCTCCCGGAAATCTTCGGACTACGATGAGAAAAAATTAATACAGAAATTAGGTACTGAATCTTTTGTAACGAGAATCGCATTTGAAAAAAATCACCTGTTCAATTTGATCTTAATCTCCTTACAATCTTTCCATGCAAATACTTCTATATCAAACGAACTAAAAAACGAACAACAAAAGATAGAATTACTGTATAACAAAGCGTTGTTCCATGAAGCTTTAAAACGAATAAAAAAAGCCAAAGACCTTGCTTACAAATTTGAAAAATTTACCGATGTACTGGAACTTATTGAATGGGGAAAAAAAATTGAGCGACACATTGAACAAATAACAGAAGCTCAAAACCCGGATATGCTAACTCCGATAATGGAAGAAAGCATGGTTCTTGAATTGATTACGAATCAACATTACTTTAAAAAAGAAAGTCGAAAGTTATTTGAGTTATTGAAAAAGAAGGGCCCCGCAAGAAATAAAAAAGAATTCGCGGCATATAAAAATCTTATCCGTGATTTTGCGAACACCCCGGAAACAAAACCTTCTACTTTTATTTCAACCATTCTTTATCACCACACAAAAACACTGTTTCATTTTGCGACAGGCAATTTAAAAAATCTTGAAAAAGAATTTCAGTTCATGATAACCTATATGGAAAATAAATCCTGGTTAACGGGGCAGGAAATTCATTTATATATAACCGGTGTAACGAATTCTCTTATTCACCTTTTAGATACACAACAGTTTTCAACAGTCGAAAAGTCAGTTGAAAAACTGCTGACTATTGAAAACAGATTTGACATCACCTTATCACAGGCAACAAAACTAAAACTTCAGTTAAGTCATTTCCAATTCCTTTTTCCTTCTTACATTGAGAAAGGGGATTTTCAGAAAGGCGTTGACCACATTGATTACTCAAACAATTATTTGCAACAACACAAAGAAAAGATCTCAATAACTCAGCTTAAAGAATTTTATTACCACTTCGCTTATTTGTGTTATGGAGTCGGCGATTATAAAAAAACGTTGCGATGGCTGGGAATGCTTATCAATGAAAAAGACAGTGATTTTTTACAAGATCTACAATGTTACGCTCGTATATTAAAATTGATCACGCTTACGGAATTGCAGGGAGATGCAGATCTTGCGGGTAATATCCGTTCATTATACAGATATTTAAAAAAACGCGATAAAATTTACAAGCTGGAAGAAGAACTCATCCTGTTTTTTCGTGAACTAAAAAATAATGATGGGCCAAATGAAATTAAAAAAAGATTTCAAAAATTAAGATCTAACTTTAAAAAACTTCAGGAAAATCCCCTAGAAGCAAGAGCTTTTAGAAATTTTGATCTTATCTCCTGGCTCGACAGTAAAATAGAAGGTAAATCGTTTGAAGAAGTAAAGAAAAGAAACGCCAGTTAAGTTCCCAGGATCTCCTTGAGCTTAACATAACCAGATCGGCTCACAGGAACTCTTATTCCATTTTTCAAAATCACAATATGATTATCCTTCTCCATCGGCTCTATTTTAGTGATATGAGAAAGCTGCACAAGGTAAGAGCGATGTACGCGAATAAATTTATCAGATAGTATCTGTTCGTAATGACTTAATGTTTTCTTTTTCAGAAACATTCCTTCCTGGGTATAGATCTTAACATAATCATCGTATGCTTCAATGTAAACAACATCCTTTACCGGAATAATTTTTATGTTGTTCCCGTTTTTTATCACAATGCGATTTTGTTCTTCAGGCTGCATTGATATTGCTTCCGATACGGCCCGTGATGTGTTTTGCATACCACTGTTGTTTTGCTTCTTCCACTTTTTAATTGCTTTATCAAAACGCTCCTGGCTAAATGGTTTCAACAAATAATCTATGGCGCGGGTCTCAAAAGCTTTGATCGCATATTCATCAAATGCAGTTGTAAATATTACAGAGGGTGCCGGATCAAGCAACTCAAGCATTTCAAAGCCTGTTATTTTTGGCATTTGCACATCTAAAAATATTAATTGGGGTTGGTGCTGCATAATAGCTTTTACTCCCTCAAAGCCATCATTGCATTCCTGAACAACAGAAAATTCTTTATGCCCGTTCAGGTATTCTTTTACAAGAGCTCTTGCCAATGGCTCATCATCTATAAGAATAACATTTATCATTGCTGCTGCGGGATTTTTATGACAGTAGAAAAATTACTTCCTACCACCTGAGTTTGTAATAAATCATTTCTTTCAAACAATAAATACAATCGACGCTGAATAGAACTCAAGCCAAAGCCTGTTCCTTTGTTGCTTTCCGCAGTTTCACTATCAAAGGGATTATCGATGCGAATAATAAGTTCACTATTTTCTTTCCACACCTTTATGTTAATGATACATTCGCCAGTAGTTCCATATAACCCAAACTTAATCGCGTTCTCTACCACTGGTTGAATTAACATCACAGGAATCTTCGCTTTAACAAGATCCTCTGGTAATTCTACAATAGTTTTAAGCCGGTGGCCAAATCGCAATTGTTCTATATCAAGATACAATTGTAAACTATTAAACTCCTCCTCAAGATCAGTCATTTGATGCAATTCCTTTTTTAAGGTATACCGCATAAAATCAGAGAGTTTTTGAATCATCCTGCGAGCGTCAACAGGATTAGAGCCAATAAGAGATGAAATAGAGTTAAGACTATTAAACAAAAAGTGCGGTTGTATTTGCTTTCTCAAACCCTCCAATTCGGCTTGCCTGGCTATCTTCTCCATATCCGCTTTACGTTCGCGCTCCCCCTGTTGTGTAATAAGCGTACGCCATATCCAACTCAGTAGCAATACACAACCAATGATAAGAAATGAGATACAATAACGAATAGGCAATGACATTTTAAGAAAATAAATATAATCCACATTCCAGGAATATAAATACCCAAGCAAAGTCTGTGTAAAAAAAACGGAAACGCCAGAGAGCAGAATACTCCAGAATAATAAATTCCACGCTGTTGATTTTCCCGGCTGATAATATCTAAGAATATTTGCCATAGCAATTGAAACTGCTGCGAGGATTACATTACTCCATAAGCTGTCTGCTATTGCAATAGAAACAGAGAATCCAAGATATAGAACGATTATCGCATGGACAAGCGACCAGATCAGCCACCAGATAATATAACCAATGAGTATTTTTCTTACAGACATTTCTGCACAAATAAAAATTTTAATACCAAGGCAAAGATCGAGTATTTAACTGATCCCGACGAGCTCCGCTGTTCGGGATTAATTCGATCTACTGATTCCAGTTCTCCGCTTAAGGCGGATCCTAAAATCAGAGTCTCATTAAAACTACACAAATTGTTCGGTGCCAAACAAATGTTTTTGACGCATACTTAGTTCCCTGAATTGAATCATGGAAATATATTGCTGAGGATTTTCTACTTCGCGTACCGAAGAATACAATTCCGTTCCACTATCATCAAGCTTAATCTCCTGTAGGTGATCCACACCAATAAACTTCCACCGAACAAGCTCGTTGTCATCATTTAAGAACGATTCTTCTTTCTCCAGTCCTACTCTCTTTGCCTCAGCAAATGCTTCTATTTTACTTTTTGCAGGAATTATAATCAACTGCTCATCAAACTGAGGTGTATGAATTCCATCACCACTTATTATTTGTAAAATTATTTTGGCTATATATTGTTGCATACTTAGTTTATAAAATTGTCCGACAAAATTAATATGTGATTAGATTTTTTTAACTCTTCCGATACCGCTTGCATCTATGTTTTTAATAACTGCGTTACCCTTGTATTTTACACTGCCTATCCCGCTAGAGATAATCGATATTTCCTTTTCGGCATTTACCTCCACATTCCCAACGCCGCTGCTGTTTAAAACAAGCGTGTCCGTAATTAACTCAAGAGCATCAATACTTCCCACACCTGTGCTGTTAAGTGCGACATTCCGTATTTTTCCCTTTAAAGCTATACTACCTACATTTGAAAATTTTCCATCAACATTTTCGGCATTCAATTCCAATTTCGAATTGCCAACTCCCGAACCAATTATTTCCAGGCTGCTCAAATTGAGAGCTGTACTTTCTATATTACCAATGACATTGAATTCAAATTTTTTAATATTCTTTATCGTCAGGAAAACATTAATTTTTGTTGCTTTGATACTTTTTTCATTAGTTTCCAGTTTTATTATGAGCTTGGAACCATCATTTTTTGTTTCAATAAGCTTCAAAAGATTTTTGTCTGTTTCTATTTTTACGGCTTCGCTATCACCCTGCGAAATATAAAGATTAAATACACCGTTAACCTCAAGCTGATTAAAAGCGGATATCGCTCTTTGCTCGGCAACAACGTTCCCATCTCCTTTTATTTCATCGCAAGAGTTTAATGTGCAAAGAGATGTAAATAGCACTATTGGCAGTGTGTAGGTTAATTTTTTCATTTTAAGTTTTTTGACTTTTTAAAATTAATGGCTATTTATTTCCACTCCTCCGAATATTACGGTACCCCTCAGCACCAAAACTTTTGTTTCATCTTCCTGAACGCCAACTTGACGATTATCTTCCATGCCTCCAAGTATAGCGGTTGTTTCATCGTGCCTTACCTTCCAGTTAGAGGGAATAGTAAGTTTTGCTCCACCAAATATTTGTGTTAACTCTATTGTAACTGTGCCCTGTATATCAGATTGCTGCAAATTTATTTCTGCTCCTCCAAAAATGCAGGTAACTTCTCCTCCCTTAAAATTTTTAGAAATCACATTTTTTTTTACTCCACCGAATATAGCAGTGGTTTCTAGACGATCTTCTGAAGAAACACATTGGTCGTTTGCACAGTCCTTCCATTCATCCCAATCTGTTCCCCATTTTTTTCTTTTTTTAGAATTAAAAATCATTGCTAGCCCAACTAAAATAATTACCGCAGGCCAGAAAAAATGAGTAATAGTTATGCCGGAAAAAACCTGTTCCATTAAAAAAGCAGCGCCAATAAAAGTTATGATTATCCAACCAAAGCCTCTGAACAATCGTTTTGCTCCTACAAAAACACCAATCGCTATTACCAGCATAGGCCACGTAAAAAGCCACACAGGAAAAATGATTCCCATTGTTTTCATAAAAAAAACTGCGCCAACCAGAACTAATACTATACCCCCAAGGACTCTGCCTCCGGGAGAATGATGCCTATTAAAACGTCTTTTGAAACGATGCTCATGTTTTCTGCTAAGTCTTTCGTGTATGTCTTTATTATTGTCCATAACCTTAAAATTAATTATAGAACAAATCTATAACAGGAATAATGGCTTTTCAATAAAAATTAGGCGGATAACAGCCGCAAGTAGGTGAATGGACGGCCAAGGTAGGTGAATGGAGTTTGATGTGCGGATGTGCCGATTTATCGATTAAACAATTACCTGAAAATAGTATCAGAACTTTGTGGCGCACCCATCGATGCGGTGCTTACCGCCAATACGCCTGTTCTTTTTAACACCATTGTGTCTTGGGCCGGTATTAAATATTTTATCTCCTTTCTTATTATGAACTTTTGATGCGGCTGAACTTCCCGAACCTTTACTATCATCAGTTGCAATAGCAGGTGTTGAAGATGCTTTTTGCACTTCTTCTATTTTTGGTTCTTCAGGAGTGATCCCGATGGCTATCGGGACTTCTTTTTTTACTTCAACTGTTTCAGTATTATTTTCAGGCACATTCTCTTCAAGAATTTTTTCTTCTACATTTTCAACTTTCTCATTTTCTGTTTCTTCATTTTCAGCAACCTCTTCCTGTTTTACTTTCTTTTTCTCTTCAGGAAATAAATTATAACGCCTCGTTGTATAAAAATCTGAAGTTGACTTATTGCCTGTACTTGTAGATCTGTTTGTTTTAGCCACATGAACGGGTATTGACTGTTGCTCCTGGGTAGATTTTTGTTGTTGCTCAGGAACAATTTTTACATTTTTTTTACCTTGGCTACTGCTTAAATATTTAAAGTAATCTGCTTTAGAAGTTGTCTTTTTCTTGCTCCACGTAGGACAATCGGTAGAGCCTTGCGCAAGGCTCACCAAGGGAAAAACAATTATTGTTATGTAGCTTAAAAAACGCATATCGTTCTATAACGCAACAAGTGTGCCGTTTGTTTCAATAAAAATGGGTCTATTTATGTTTTTCTTCATTTTATCTATAAATAGCTGTGTCTAATGTATCACATTTGTGTTTATCCCTGTAATCTGTGGTGATTTTTTTTACCCCCACGTATTCTTTTGAGCATGTACGTATATAATGCCTATCCCTTTACTTAGTCACATCGCCTGTCGAAATATGTTCATTCGATTCCACCTCATCCCTATTCAACACGTCAAGCTTTTTCATATAATTTACTTCGATACTCATAAAATCAAACTCCTCCACTACTTTTCCTTTGATCAAATAGCAACCTCCGCCCCTGAAAGGAAATTGTTCAAGTGTATTTGGGAAATGAACTGTATCAAAAAAATATCCATCGCTGTCTAAAAAAGTTCCGAAACACATATCCTGTCCTTTAGATGTAGACGTAATTTTGGTGTTTACGTGGTATCCTGCAATAGTCACTTCTTTGTTTGTATACTTTTGTAATTGCGCGGCCTTAACAGTTAGTCCTTCCATATTTTTAGTGAGTGAGAATGGTGAACATAAAGGAAATCCCAAGATCTCCATTTCGTCCAACGCATCATCCAATGGATGGTGACTTAATTGAGGCAATTGAAATTTTTTAACGGGGGCGTGGAACAGCTCCTTTACAGGATTGGATTTTTTTTGACTGCCCAGTATGCTATGTATTTCCCACAGCAATTCTTTTTTTGATTTACCTGTAAACCGAAATGCTCCTACACGAATAAGTATTCGCAACTGCTCTACCGATATGCGAACTCTTTTGATAAAATCTGTAAGATCCACAAAAGGTCCATTAGCGTGGCGTTCCAGAAGAACAACCATGGCAGACTGTTTTTCCAATTCCCCGATATGTGCAAAACCAATGTATATATCATCGTTGCAGATAACAGTTGCATGATCACTGTTATTAATACAAGGAGCCAGCATATTAGCGCCCGACATTTTTGCTTCGTGTATATAATTTTCGGTGCGATAAAATCCGCCGAAGTTATTTATTACTCCCACCATAAACTCCTTAGGAAAATATGCTTTGAGGTATAAACTCTGATAACTCTCCACAGCATAGGATGCGGAATGTCCCTTTGAAAAAGAATAGCCCGCAAAACTTTCTATCTGTCTCCATATTTCGCGTGTGTCATTTTCGTCATGACCGATCCTTTTACAATTTTCAAAAAAACTTTTTTCGGCTTTTAAAAACTCGTTTCTCCCCCTGAATTTTCCCGACATTCCCCTGCGCAGCACATCAGCCTCTGCTAAAGAAAGTCCTGCAAAATAATGAGCTACTTTAATTACATCTTCCTGGTATACCATAATACCAAATGTTTCAGGCATCAGCTCCAGCATTCTGCGATTGCCCTTTTCCCTTCGGTCCTTATCACGAAACCGTAAAATGTATTCGCGCATCATTCCCGATTTTGCAACACCGGGGCGTATGATAGAACTTGCTGCTACTAATCCCAGATACGTGTCGGCTCGCAATTTTGAAAGGAGCATTCGCATAGCGGGTGATTCTACATAAAAACAACCCATTGTTTTTCCCGTACGTAAAAGCGTTTTTATTTTTTCATCTTTTTTAAACGCGGCTATATTATGAATGTCAATATCAATTCCTTTATTTTTCTTTACTATTTCAATGGTATCTTTTATATGTCCTAAGCCACGCTGACTTAAAATATCGAACTTGTACAAGCCAATATCTTCAGCCTCTATCATACTAAATTGCGTTAAAGGATAACCTTTGGGAGGCATACTGGTGGCTGTATAATAATGAATTGGTTTCTCGGAAATAAGAATTCCTCCTGCATGTATACTTAAATGACTGGGGAAATCGTGAATATAATTACTGTACTTGTAAATAAGCTGCGCAATACTATCAGGCGTTTGCCCGAATTTTCTGCCTGCCCGCCGATCGGGAGGGTTATCCACCAAGTCATCAATTTCATTTTTGGGCAGGCCAAATACTTTTCCCAATTCCCTGATCAAAGACCTTGACTGGAACGTATTGTACGTTGCCAGCAAAGAGGTATGTTTATGGCCATGTGCTTTAAAAATATAATCAATAATTTCATCACGGTCTTGCCACGAAAAATCAATATCAAAATCGGGAGGATTAACACGATGAGGATTAATGAACCGTTCAAAATAAAGATCGAGTTCAATAGGATCAACGTCTGTGATCTTTAAACAATATGCTGCGAGGCTGTTGGCACCGCTTCCACGACCAACATAAAAAAAATTACGTTCGCGGGCATATTTTACAATATCCCAATTGATAAGAAAGTAAGAACAAAAATCCATTTCAATGATCATTTGTAATTCCTTCTCCAATCTTTTATAAATGGATTCATCGGGATTATCATATCTCTCTTTTAATCCTTTGTAACATTCCGCTCGTAACAATTCGTAGTCGTTTAGAATATTTCCCGTAAATGTTTTTTTATTCTTGCTTTTTTTGAATTCAAAATTTATCTGACAATCATCAATTATTTTTTTTGTATTCGCTATTAATTGGGGGAACTCATTATATATGTTCTGCAACTCTTGTTCCTGTAACATTGTTTCATTCTCTGATGCCTGCTCGCTCAGTGGTAATTTACTTAAGAGCGTGTTGTTATCAATAGCGCGCAACAAACGATGTGCATTAAAATCTTTTTTATTTCGAAACGTAACCGGAGACAGAATAACTAATTTATGTTGATGGTGTTTTGCTTCTGAAAATCGGAGTTTATTTAACTCGTTCTGTTTTATTCCAACGAATTCATTATCGTGCAACAGCGAAGGGTGTATTGTACCAAAAGGATAAATGATATAACTGTTATTAAATTCCGGAGCACGATTTTCTAACTTTATTTCATTGTTCAGGATCCGTGATAAATACCTATTCAACTCCATGAATCCTTCGTTGTTCCGGGCGATACCCACATAATGTTGTTTTACGCCTTCACGGAAATCAATGCCAACGATTGGTTTTACATTATACTTTGGTGCTTCACGAATAAAATCAAGACAAGCAGATGTATTATTAATATCAGTAAGTACAAACGATTCAATGTTTTTTTGTTTCGCTTCCTGCAAAAGATCTATCACGGAAAAAGTTCCGTATTTAAAACTGAAATATGTGTGGCAGTTGAGATACATAGTGGCCTCACCCCCTCTTTCCCCCTCTCCATTTGGAGAGGGGGATGTCAATGGAGTGTCAACGACAGTGACAGGGGGTGAGGCTACGCCGCCCGTCCATTAAAAGGATTAAATTTTCTTAACGTATGTTCCACACCAACAGCGCGCTGTATTTTATCATCACCAAAACGAACACGCATTTTATCCATGGCTTGATATAAGCGTATCATCTCTTCAGAATCTTCAAACATATTTATCTGGTATGAGCCGCGCACCAAATGACTGAAACGTACCCCAATCAATCGAATCAACATACGACGCTGATACACTTTATCAAACAACTCTTTCACTTTTGAAATAAGTGTATGATCGCATGATGTGTATGCAATGTGCGCCTGCATAGTATGTGTATCAAAATTTGAATACCGAATTTTGACCGTAACACAGGCTGTCAGCTTTTCTTCGCTTCGCATTTGAAAAGCTAACTTCTCCGTCATGGCAACAAGAATCGACTTCATTTTTTGAATGTCGGTCGTGTCACGGTCAAAGGTTTCTTCGGTAGATAATGATTTACGCTCTGAATATTGTTCAACAGGTGAGTTGTCAATGGCATTGGCTTTTTTCCAGATCACAATTCCATTTTGCCCCAACACATTCTCCAATAATTCAACAGGCATATCCTGTAATGTTTTTACTTTATACACTCCCATACTCTTTAACAGGTGAGCTGTTTTTTCCCCTATCATTGGTATTTTACTTACCGGCATAGGAGCCAGGAATATTTTTTCTTTGCCCAACTCTATCTGGCGTTCTCCATTTGGTTTAGCCTCGCCGGTAGCAACTTTAGAAACCGTTTTATTTTTCGACAAGCCAAAAGAAATAGGTAAGCCAGTTTCTTTTATTATACGCTGCCGCAACTCGGATGCCATTTTATAACAGCCAAAAAATTTATCCATACCGGTGAGGTCTACATAAAACTCATCGATAGATGATTTCTCGTATACCGGAACGCTTTCACTTATTATCTCTGTTATATCATGAGAAAATTTACTGTACTGCTCATAATCGCCGCGGATGATAATTGCTTCGGGACATAACCTCCTTGCCAGCTTCATGGGCATGGCAGAATGTATCCCAAACTTGCGGGCCTCATAGCTGCAGGATGCCACCACTCCTCTGTCGCTGCTACCGCCTACCAATACTGGCTTACCCATTAAGGCACTATTTTGCAAACGGGATACCGATACAAAGAATGTATCCAGATCCATGTGCATCACAGTACGGTTTTCGTCGGCCCCAAGAGAGAAAAGCATGAGATTTTGATATTTAAAAAGTGTTTTATATCTTTGATTAGTTTTTAATCAAACTTACGACTACAATATAGTCTATTATTTTAAATAAGAAAATAGTGTTGAAAAATATTTCTCAAGCCCGAACAAATAAGTAAAACAAACACGCATATATATGTTTTTCCAATCCAACATTAAATTTTTGCGCGAACGCAAAAAAATTTCACAGGAATCCATCGCTAAAGTCCTTGGGTTTAAACGAACTACGCTAAACAACTACGAGAATGGCTATGCGCAGCCCAAGCTGGAAATGCTGCCCTTTTTCTCTAAGTATTATAAGATATCTATTGATACACTTATTAATATTGATCTGACACGGTTATCAGAACTACAATTGCGTGACCTCGAAGCTGGCAACGATGCATACGTTAAAGGAAGTAAATTACGAGTGCTTGCAACTACAGTTGATAGAAACAACCGTGAAAATATAGAACTGGTTTCTGTAAAAGCGAAAGCGGGATACACCGCAGGCTATAACGACCCGGAATATATAAGCGGCTTGCCTACTTTTCAATTACCATTTTTATCTCACGATCGTAAATACAGAACCTTCCAGATCGATGGTGATTCTATGCTTCCTATTCCGGATAAATCATATGTAACCGGACAATACGTTGAAGACTGGAACGAAGTAAAAGACGGGCATGCCTATGTTATTCTTACACTTGATGACGGAGTTGTATTTAAAGTCGCCTATAACCAGATACGTACTAAAAAGAAATTGTTGCTGCGCTCTCTCAACTCTTTATGCAAGCCTTACGAAATAAAAATTGCCGATGTAAAAGAAATATGGAAATTTGTGTATTATACAAGTCCGCAATTACCCGAACCTGTTATTGAAAAGGATGCATTGGTAACTTCGGTTACTAAACTGCAGCATGATGTTCACCAGCTCATGAGTAAGGTAGAAGCGGTGCTTGAAAAATAAAGGCCTCTCCCCTACCCCTCTCCAAACTTGTCCTGAGCAAGGTCGAAGGAGGAGAGGGGAGCAACTTGATTGCTCTTCCAAAGTTTAAATAAAATGAAAAATAAGATATTTTGTTTGCCATAGTCGACATAGAAACCACAGGCGGAAGTCCCGCACACAGCAAAATAATTGAAATTGCCGCTGTGATACATGATGGATTAAGTGTGGTAAAAACTTTTTCTACTCTTATAGATCCTGAATGTAATATTCCTTATAGCATAACCCGGTTAACCGGCATTACCGATTCAATGGTAAGAGGCGCACCCAAATTTTATGAGATAGCTAAGGAATTTTATTTACTCACGCACGATAAAATATTCATCGCACATAACGTCAGTTTCGACTACAATTTTATACGCCATGAATATGAATCTATGGGAGGAGAATATTCCCCTAAAAAATTATGCACCGTTCAACTGAGCCGAAAATTAATTCCCGGATTAAAATCGTATAGTCTTGGCAATATTTGTAATGATCTTAATATAATAGTGAATGGAAGGCACCGTGCAGCCGGTGATGCTATGGCTACCGCAAAACTTTTTGAAATTTTATTGGAGAAAAAGAATGAACACAAAACATTAAGCACATTTAATATTGATGAGATCAGTACCCCTAAACTCAACACCATTCGAAGGCAGCTTATTGATAAGCTTCCGGAGAAACCAGGTGTATATTATTTTCTTAATAAGGAACGCGAAATAATATATGTTGGCAAAAGCAATAACATTAAAAGCCGCGCCATCAGTCATCTGAGTAATACCCGGTCTAAAAAAGGAATAAGCATGGTCAATGCTGTTTATGAAATTGATTACTGTCTTACGGGAAGTGAGATGATTGCCTTACTGATGGAGAGCGATGAAATAAAAAAACACAAACCCATCTATAACCACGCCAAAAAAAGATCGAGTTTTAGCCACGGCATTACTTCAGTTACAAATGAAGATGGCTATTTGTGCTTAAAGACGGTAAAAGTTACAAAGGAAATAGAAACCATTAGCAATTTCACAACCGCAGATGGCGCCACGAATGAACTTTATTATCTTATTGAAGAATTCGAGTTGTGTCAAAAATTATGCGGTTTATACGAGACGAATAAAGCTTGTTTTCACTACCAGGTAAAAAAATGTAATGGCGCATGTGTACATGTTGAGCCCCCTGAAGAGTATAATGAAAGAGTAAACAACGCCATTAATAAATTAGGAATAGAGAAAGTATCCTTCGCTCTTGTTGACACCGGCCGAACTAAAGAAGAAAGATCTGTTGTCCTCATTGAGAATGGACAATACAAAGGCTTTGGCTTTGTACCCACTGAAAATTCAATCCGTTCGTTTGAAGAATTTGAATCGTTTATCACTTCTTATGACGACAACAGGGACATACAAATGATCATTAAATCATTTATAGATAACCAAAAAATAAAAAAGATATACTTTAATGGCAAAAATCCATCTTAAAAACTTTACCCTAAGACCACGCCACCAGCAGCAATTGCTTTAGGACATTCGCCGGGCAAATTTGTTTGACAAACTGTGTTACAGCCTCTTGTGCCATCTGCTCTCACTGTACAACCAATATCATTTTTAGTGCATCCTTCTCTATCAGAATCACAACAAGCGCTCATAGGATTACTGCATTCATTAAAATTATTAGTATAAGCACCTGCTCGCCCTTGAGCCGCTTGGCCTACAAGGGTCAACTCTTCCTTTTTAGATAAAGTTATAAAGCTATCAACCCTTAGGTCGGTAAGTTTTAATTTTTTACGATTCATTTGTTATATAATTTTAACACGAAGCTAATGAGGCAATATTACCTCTGTATTAAGACGAATTTAAGATTAGGCTGTAATTTCGAGAAACAACAGACTCTTACACCTAATTATTTAGAAGTCCGCCAGGGTTTCTTGGGGTGAATTTCGCCAATAATATAATGTTCGCCTATCATTACCGTGACAACGGTTACATTCAACGCTTCGGCCTTCTCATACCAATCCTTTTCTTAACGATACAATCGATTTAGAAAAAGTAGATTGGTAAGTGCCGATATGCTTTGTGTTTATCTTTTGCAAAAAGATATTACAGAAAGCTAATCGGTATCAGAACATGTTTTATCCGTTCGTCCAAAGGGTGTAATGCCAATCTAAATTTCCTCAATGTATCGGTATTAATATTTTTGCTTCAGATCAACAATTGCCTGCACTGTTTCTTTTGGCATCATTTGCACATCTATTCCCCCATGTTCCTTATGAGAACTAAGGCCCACGGATTTCTCCAAGGCTGAATTTGGAAGTGTAATTCTAAGTACACCCGAATCTCTTAGCAGCACTTTTTTCATTAAATTTAACAGTGCCTAACAATTTGCTTTCAAAAAAACATTTGCTCTCCAGTTTTTTATTCTGGGTATTAATTATTGTCAGTACTTTCCCCTTTTTAAATTCCAATACGTTTCTCTCGCTTGATGGCGGACCGCATTGTTATAATTCAGTCATTTTTCGTGAATTACTAAAACACAATGAATGGTACAGCAATATTTTTGAGATAAACTCCTTCCCTGTTCCCAATTATACAGGAAACATTTTACTTTTATTGCTCAATAGCTTTTTGCCTATGCAATGGGCCGAGAAAACTATTTTTCTCCTGTATTTTATTTTAATTCCGGTTTTATTCAAAAAAATAATCAATCATGCTAATCCGGAAAACAAGTTTGCTCCTGTAATTATTTTCCCATTTCTCCAATGTATTTTTATTTACTATGGATTTTATAATTTTTGTATCGGACTTATCTTCCTGTTCTATGGGATATATTACGTAATAACACATAAAGACCTAAATGTTAAAAATCTAATTGTACTATTTTTCATTTGTGTGGGACTTTACTTCTCGCACTTATTTACTTTTCTTGTTTTTGTTATTTTTCTTGGCGCACACTTGCTGCTGATAAAAATACCTGAAGAAAAAATTAGCAGCCTGCTCATGCGATTTTTAAAAATCGCATTGATCATATTGCCCTTTATCATTCTTGTTATTTTGTATTTTCAAAACAATCCTTCAACAGAAAACAGCAACAAGTGGAACCTTGCACAAATTTTTCGATTTATTTTTTTCGCGGAATATGTAAATTACTATTATTTTAAAGTCAATTGGTTCGTCTGTTTGCTCGGTATCAGCTTTAGTGCTATAACTGTATTTTTTATTGGAAAAAGAGTGCTCCAATTTTTTCAGCAAAAAGTGTTCACGAATGATCTTATCTTCTTAATCGTAGGAATTATTTTGCTTTCCCTCTCATTCATTTTTCCTGATTCAAATGGAAATGCAGCATATATTGTTTATCGCTTTCTCTATATATGCGTTTTGTTTTTATTATTATTTATTGCTTCTCAAAATTATAATATCATTGTCAAAATTATTTTTACCGCTGTTTGTATAGCGGCATTCTTTTCATTGGAGATCTCTGTTTTAAAATCTCAGGCAGAATTGAAAATAGAATACGAACGTATGATGGAAGTTGAATCTCAAATTACCAAACTCAAGGCAACACTGGCTCCGTTCTTTATCAGAAGCGATGGATTTTCAGCTAACTTTTCTTCTTATTTAGGATTAAAAGGAAATATTATTCTTTTGGAAAATTATGAAGCAAGCGCCAATTATTTTCCCACAAAATGGAATCTGGCAGCCAATTGCGTTGAAATGGTAAGAAAGACTATTGAAAGTACAGATCATGCATTAAATGGTCCATGCAGACCAGATTATATTCTTATTAACACTTACAATTTTACAAATGAGGAATGCCAGAAAATAGTGAAAAATATAGACGCCAATTACTCGCTTATTTATTCTGAGGAACCTCTTTATCTCTATGAGAACAACTATATAACGCTTCGCCAGCGTTAATTTTGAAATTGATCCTGTTTATAAATAAAAGGCATTTCAAATCGGCCTTAAGGGAACCAATGATGCTATTAAATATCCTTCTTAATTTTTAAATAGCAAAGTCAGTTTACGGTCTCACTACTCCAATTCCAGTGTTGCCTCACCAATGTTATACCCATCATTATATATTATCACCATATATTTTCCGGGAATAAATTCTGCATTGTTGTCACACAAAATACTTACCATCATTTCCGAATTATTATAATTAATGGTTTTCTTTGCTGAAAAATAACTACGGGTTCCGTTTGGCAAATTAAACATTTCACTTTCTTCCGTACTTTTCGCCAACTCTTTCCCATCAGGAGAAAGTATACGAACATAAATATCCTTATCACCCGCTTTAGCGATCTTATTATCAGACACGGTAAAAACTACTTTTATCTTTTGTACCTTTTTTGCTTTTGATGATTCGTCTTCCTTTTTACCTCCGCTTTTTAAACGAACACCTCTTACAATTAAACTTCTTGCACTTAAAGCGGAGCCTTTTGCGACAACAGCATTTAATTCATCCTTTTCTTTTGATAATTGGGTCGTTTTGCCTTTCTCCGAGGTAAGGTCCTCCTCCACCTTTTTCTTCTCAGCAATTATTGTTTGGTTAAGCGTATTTAATGAATCTATTGTTTTGATATAGCCTTTCATGATCTCACGTAAAGTACCCGCCTCCTTTTTGAGTTTTGAAATTATATACGCATCGTCCTTGTGTTTAGCAGCCTGCTTTTCAAGATCTTCAATTTTTTTTATATTTTCCTCGAGTTGATGTTTTAAAGCAGCATCATCCGTTTCCAATGTATGGTATTCCTCCTTCAGTGTTGCAAGCTCGGCCTGGAAAGCGTTGCTCTTATCTATATAAATAATTTTTTCTTTTATCTCGGTCTCTATCCTGATTGTTTGGTTCCAATAAAGCCATATCAGGGCAATAATTACCGCCGATTGAAAAAAGACAAAAAATAATAGTCCCTTTCTTTTCGATTCCTTTTTTGGCTCCTCTGGGGGAGTTGTCTGGTTATTTTCCATATTCGTATCCTTGTTTTATACCTTCCTATGTAAAAGTAATACAAATTTAGAGTACATTTTTATCGCAAATAATACAGGAATCGCCTATCCGGTTGCATTTAATGCAAAAAAGCCCTGCTTAATCCCTGCTTCGTTTAATTTTTAGCATTTTTTAATTGGTACGGCAGCGCTTCTTCGAAAAGCCGTTTTCAAATGCTTTTGCATTGTCGTTGCTTTACGCTATAAATTTTTAATTATGCTTTCTGACTTTATCAACCTCTTTTTCCCCGACACTTGTGCCAATTGTGAAGCGGCGCTTTATAAACATGAATCTGCCATTTGCAGCATGTGCAGATACCATTTACCTGTAAGCAAATTTCATTTATATAACGATAATCCTGTCGAAAAATTATTCAGGGGAAGAATTTCCGTTCAATATGCAGCAGCATACCTACGGTTTCAAAAAGGAGGCATGGCTCAAAAACTTGTACATAAATTAAAATATAAAGGCCGCACTGAAGTAGGAACTACAATAGGAAAATTATACGGTTATGAATTAAAGAATCTGGAATGGGATAAAAAAATTGATTTGATCATACCCATTCCATTGCATAATAAAAAATTACGCATAAGGGGTTTTAATCAATGTGATTTTTTTGCTCAGGGTCTGTCAGAAAGTTTGAATGTAAATTGCAATACCACAAACGTGAAAAGAATTTACAGTACGGATACACAAACTAAAAAATCACGTTACAACCGTTGGAAAAATGCCGAAGGAAAATTTGTGGTTACAGATCCCGATCTTTTAAAAGGGAAAAATATTTTACTGGTAGACGATGTTGTTACGACTGGATCGACACTTGAGGCATGTGCGCAAGCCATTTTAAATATTGAAGGGACAACAGTTAGTATTGCCACAATGGCCTACACTGAAAATTAAGGTACATCATTTAATATAGCCGAATTATTTATGGTAGATAAATGGTCGGAGAGAAGCTCTCACCCTTTTCCTCCAAAAAAATACTGCAAAACCTCGCCTTTTTAAATTAATTTTGGTATCTTAATACGAAGGTTATACTCTTTTATGGAAGTTACGATAACGAAAGACGGTACAACAAAAAGAGAGAGATATCACTCTCTTATTCCCCAACTAAGCGCACTTGTAAAGGGGGAAAGTGATCCTATTGCGAATGTTGCTAATATTATTGCTGCCCTTAAACAGAGTTTTGGTTTTTTCTGGGTCGGAATTTATTTTGTAAAAGAAGATGAATTGGTTCTTGGTCCATTCCAGGGAACTGTTGCCTGTACCCGTATTAAAAAAGGTTCCGGCGTTTGTGGCACAGCTTGGGAAAAAGAAGAATCTATTATTGTTCCTGATGTTGATCTTTTTCCGGGACATATTGCCTGTAGTCATTTTTCACGTTCCGAGATCGTTGTTCCTTGTTATAAGAACGGGAAAATAGTTGCTGTACTGGATATTGACAGTATTAAGCTGGATGATTTTAGTTTCACCGACAAAGAGTATCTCGAAAAAACCGCCGAGATAATTGCAAGCGTCCTTTAATGAAAAGGCTGCAATGAAAAACCAGATCACCTCAGTAAACAAATTACTTTTTTATTCTTTTATAGCCCTCTTATTTTTTTCCTGCGCACAAGTTGTTAGTCCGGACGGCGGACCTAAAGACTCGGATCCACCAAGAGTTGTAAAATATGCTCCCGACAGCGCCGCATTGCATTTTAAAGAAAAAAGTTTCAACATTACTTTCAATGAATATGTACAGTTAAAAGATATCAGTGGGCAACTCATCGTATCGCCATTACTTAAGAAACAACCCGAAGTAAAGGTGAAGAACAAAACGCTTACGGTTACTTTTGAAGATACACTCAGGGAAAATACTACTTACACGTTCAACTTCGGCAGCGCTATCCGGGATATTACTGAAGATAATTATACAGATGGGTTTCGTTATATTTTTTCTACTGGCGATTTTTTAGATTCTATTTCATTGAAAGGAAAAGTTGATTACGCCTTTGATCATAAAACCGATAAAGGAATTCTGGTGATGCTGTATGATGAATTATACGATTCCCTGCCTTACAAAAAACCTCCGACCTATTTTGCTAAAACAAAAGAGAACGGAACATTTGAGATCAGCAACATTAAAGCGGAGAAATATAAAGTAGTAGCATTGAAAGATGGTAATGCAAATTACATGTACGATTCCGACGAGGAGAGCATTGGCTTTTTAAATGAGCCCATTGACTTGAAAAAAGATGACACTCTTTCCATTTCACTTTTTAAAGAAGAACCTAAAAAACTTTTTTTGAAAAAACATAAAGTAGAGGGTTACGGACATTTACTATTTGTATTTAGCAAGCCCGTTGAGGGAATTGACATTCAATCTTTATATACCACTTATAAAAAAGAATGGTACATAAAAGAGTACAATGAGAAACGCGATTCGCTCCATTTGTGGCTAAGCGATGCCGGCGACCCCGACTCCATTAGTATTGTATTAAGTGAAAAAGATAAAGTGATAGATACTTTGTTTTTCAATTTAATGAAGAAAGAGGCAGCCTTAAATCCCAAAGGAGGAAGAGGAGAAAAACTTAGTTTAAAAGCAACAGCTAATGTAAAGAAGGGGCAACAATTTGATTTGAATAAACCTATTGTATTGGAGTTTAATCATCCGATAAAAGAGCAACATAAAGAAAGCGTTATTATAAAAAGAGATAGTATTCCCCTATCGCCTACTATTTATCGCCTTGATTTTCTTTCAACTATTCCACCAAATATTTCTTACAGAGTGTTTACATTATGGATGACCGATACAGTTAAACCAAAAAGCCAAGGACCTAACACCCTTGACCCAATTGGCATCATGCAAGTACAGATTCGAGAGCCACAAACCAAATATTCAATATTTATTCCACCCAATTCTTTTACAGATATTTTTGATTTACCTAATGATACTATTAAAATAGAATTCACCACACGCGAAGAAAAACATTACGGTACATTAAAACTTAAATTGTCCTTGCCGGAACTTAAAGAAGATTTGATCCTGCAATTGATTGGTGAAAAAAGTGAGGTCATACGCGAAGACTATATTCCTGCCAGTGAAAAAAACAAAATCTTTGATTACAAATACCTCGACCCACGAAAATACAAATTCAAAATTATTTATGACAGCAATAAAAACGGGAAATGGGATGCAGGAAATTATTTAGAGCATCAACAGGCAGAAAAAGTTATTTATAGCAAAGAACTGATAGAGATACGCTCCAACTGGGACAAAGAGGTGGAGTGGAAAGTTGAGGATTAGGGTGTTTAGCATTTCGCCCCTCGACTCGGGGTGACAGGTTTAGGATTAAAGGCTAAAGTTGTCTGCATCTAAAAAAACCGGAAATTGTTTTCTGAATTCTGCTAACTCATTGTAGGATATTGCAACCGTTTCTATTTTCTCTTCGTTAGCTTTTGTGGAACTAATGATTTCTCCTTTCGCGTTTATTACTGCGCTATCTCCTGAATAGGAAATTTCTTTCCCATCCTTCCCTACTCTATTCACGCCAACAACATAACATTGGTTTTCTATTGCACGCGCCGGCAATAATGTTTTCCATGCAATACTCCTTCTCTCCGGCCAGTTAGCAACATACAATAACACGTCATAGTCATACTTCGAACTTCCAACTTCTGACTTCTCACTTCCAACTCGATTCCTGCTCCAAACCGGGAAGCGCAGATCATAACATACTAGTGGACAAATTTTCCAGCCGTTTAATTCAACAATTAATTTTTCTGTTCCTTCCGAATAAAAATTATTCTCTTCCGCCATTCTGAACAAATGTCGCTTGTCATAATGAGTGTATGTTCCGTCCTGCCTGGCCCAAACAAATCGGTTGAAAAACTTTCCCTGCTCCTCCGCAATAAAACTTCCACAAACAACTGCATTTTTTTCTTTTGCTTTTTTTAACATCCATGCTATGGTTTCACCATCCATGTTTTCTGCAAATGTTTTTGCATTCATGGTAAATCCCGTGCTGAACATTTCGGGCAACACGATAAGGTCAGTATTTTCTTTTATTGCTAAAATATGTTTGTCAAACATTTCCAGGTTAGCAGACTTGTTTTCCCAATGAAGAGAAGTTTGAATGGTGGTAATATTTAGGTCTTGCATACTGTCGTTTTGTTTTTTAGTCTCCCTCCCTTAGGGAGGGTTAGGGAGGGGTCTATATTTTACACAATATCTCAGCCGCCTTCTCTAATGTCTCTTCCGATTTCGCGAAACAAAACCTCAACACTTGCTCATCTAACTTCTCATGATAAAAAACCGAAACCGGAACCGATGCAATTTTTTCTTCTTTGATCAACCGCACAGCGTAATCCAAATCTTTTTCTTTTGTGATCTTATCGTACCTCAGCAGTTGAAAATATGTCCCTGCCGCAGGAGTATAAGTGAACGTCGATTTTGCAATTCGCTCATTAAAGAAATCTCTTTTCTGTTGATAAAATTTTCCGAGATCAAGGTACTCGTTCTCGCGTTTTAAAAAATCGGCAATGGCATATTGTATCGGGGTATTGCAAGCAAATACAAGATACTGGTGCACTTTGCGAAATTCCGTCATCAGGTTATGCGGTGCGATACAATATCCTATCTTCCACCCGGTTGTATGAAATGTTTTTCCAAAAGACGAAATAATAAAACTTCTTTCCGCCAGGCTTGGAAACCTTGCAACACTTTGGTGTTTATTGCCATCAAAAATAATGTGCTCGTATACTTCATCGCTCACAATAATAATATCCGTATTGCGTGTTAACGTTTCTAATACAGCCATATCTTCCGCGGTAATTATGCTGCCGGTTGGATTGTGCGGCGTATTTATAATGATCATCCTTGTGCGGTGGTTGATCACTTTTTTTACATCTTCCCAATTAATTTTATAATCAGGATATTTTAATTGTAAGTAAATGGTTTTTCCACCGCTCAGTTCAATTGCAGGAGTATAACAATCATATGCCGGTTCAAATACAATCACCTCATCATCTTCGCGAATCATCGCAGCAATGGCAGTATAAATGGCTTGTGTTGCTCCTGCGGTAACAGTTATTTCCGTTTCAGGATCATATTGTGACCCATAAAGTTTTTTCGTTTTTTCTGAGATCATTTCTCTTAACCTCAGCAACCCAGCCATTGGCGCATACTGGTTAGCGCCTTTTTTCATGTGACCATTCACCAATTCAATCAGATCGGGAGAACAATTAAAATCAGGAAACCCTTGAGATAGATTAATTGCTCCAAAGTCTGCCGCCAACTTGCTCATTACGGTAAAGATCGTTGTCCCTACAGCCGGAAGTTTACTATTTATAGTTCCCTGGAAATTCATGTTTGTCCTATTCTAAGGTAAAAATACAAGATTATACTCCTACCTGCCTGTTAATCCGTAAATAAATTTTTACCTTCGTTGTAAACATTAAACTTATACCAATGGTTATTTCAAAAGACAAGGTTGTTTCTGTAAACTATCATTTATCAGTTAAGGATTCGCCGGACGCACAGGAGCGCTTTGTAGAAAAAACAGATGCTGCCAATCCTCTCGTTTTCCTTTTTGGATCAGGAAATTTATTAGAGGCATTCGAAAAAAATTTAAAAGGAAAAAAAGTCGGAGATACGTTTGATTTTCATCTTGTAGCAAAAGACGGTTACGGAGAGAGAATGGACGAACATGTTGTGAATATTCCCATAGACGCATTTAAAGGAGAAGATGGGCAGGTTGATAAAAAAATGTTGGAAATCGGCACTATGCTGCCAATGACAGATCAGCAAGGAAATAGATTACAAGGAATAATCAAGGGACTTACAGATGCATTGGTCACTATGGATTTTAATCACCCAATGGCTGGCCAGGATCTTCATTTTTCAGGAGAAGTTCTTGACGTAAGAGATGCTTCTGAAGAAGAATTATCACACGGACATGTGCATGGACCGGGCGGACACCACCATCACTAAAATTTGTTGATGCAGGTCGACTTTAAAACACCCGACAAAGATTTGATGAAGCAGATCACTGCTTGCGTGAAAGAATACGTGTTGGATGATGAAGGATTACTTGCAAATCAATTTATTGCTGCAATACATAACAATAGGCTGGTTGGATTTGTACGTTTGAGGCCGCACTCCGACTGTGATGAACTGTGTACGTTGGGTGTTATAGAACAATACAGGAAAAAGGGAATTGGTAAAGCGCTCGTAGAAGAAGTTAAAAAAAAATCATTTAAGGTTTTGTACCTTGTTTGTATTATTCCCACATTTTTTGACAAACTTGGGTTCAACGTGATTGAGAATAATATTCCTGCTTCAATGAAAAGAAAATGGAGCAGGTGTACAAATGATTATGTTGTGGAAGAAGAATATTGTGTAATGCAATTGCAAAATAAAAACGCATGAACAAAATTGAACACATTGGCATTGCAGTTAAAAGTCTTGAATCGTCCAATTCACTTTTTTCAAAATTGCTGAATGCACAACCTTACAAAACAGAAATAGTAGAGAGGGAAGGCGTAAATACTTCCTTTTTTATGATGGGTGAAACCAAAATAGAATTGCTTGAGGCAACAAAACCGGAAAGCGCCATTGCTAAATTCATTGAGAAAAAAGGAGAAGGCATACATCACATCGCTTTTGATGTGACTGATATAAAAGCAGAAATGAAACGTTTAAAAGCAGAAGGGTTTACTTTGCTTTCAGAAGAACCTCAGCGCGGAGCCGACAATAAATTAATTTGCTTCCTTCACCCGAAAAGCACTAACGGGGTATTGATAGAACTTTGCCAGGAAGTGAAATAAGTTACCAGTTGTTAGTTGCTGGTTGTAGCAACATCAGAAAAAATATCCAAGACTGTTTTACCACCTTTTATATCCAGCCAGATCGTTTGAATACCGCACTTGGCGGCACCCTCAATATGCTGAAGAGAGTCGTCGATAAAAAGCGTTTCCTTTGCCAACAGGTTGTTTTCCTTTAATACGCGTTCAAAAATATCTGCATTGGGTTTGCGCATTCCTGTTTTGTAAGAATAATATTCTTTTTCGAAAAGATGAGAAAGGTTAGGAAAACCAAATTCCTTTAGAAGATATTTTGAATATGCGCTAATGTGCAGTTCATTGGTGTTGCTTAATAAAAACAAGCGGTTCTCCCCCCATAATTTATCTAAAAGTGCAAGCCTTTCCTTCGGAAGGTCTAGCAACATGGCATTCCAGGCATTATCGATCTCTTCGTCGGTCAATGATTTACCTGAGATCTGTTTTACTTTTTCGCGAAAAATTTTCGTTGAGATTTTTCCTGTTTCAAAATCGTCAAACAACTCATTTTGTGCAGTTTGTGAGTACGATTGCTCAAAATCTGTTAGCCCTAAATTCTTAAAAGCAGTAATTGTGGCTTGAGTATTTATATTCAACAATACCCCGCCAAGGTCAAAAATTATGTTTTTTATATTTGGAGGAATGGCCATATCCTATTGTGTACTTAAGTGCAAATGTATTGCTTTTTGTAGTTTGATAACAAATATATAATTTCGCAGTCCTTTCTCATAAAGAAAGCAGGGCCCATAGCTCATTCGGTTAGAGCAACAGACTCATAATCTGTGGGTGCTTGGTTCGATTCCAAGTGGGCCCACCACGCCGGACAACACCAAATACTTGGAAAGTTGTCCGGCTTTCTTTTTCTCCAAGCCCTTGTCAAACATAAGACACAGACGAAGTGATTCATTGATTTCTTGGGTTCGACACTTTTTTCCGTCAAAAATCAGTTTTTCAGGGAAGATTGAACCCAATAATTTGTGTTTGGCATGTATATCATAGCTTTTATACAGCTCCGAGAGGTCCTTCATTTGTTTTATACCGGTTTCCAATAATTTCTCAAGCTCTGTGTTTAAATTTTTTAAGTGTTCGAATGCTGATACTAATTCCGATTTAATTTTTTCGTATTTACCCTTCATTTCTCTGTAGTCTCCATCCGGTATTTTGTTATCTGCCAGCTTATCTTGCAGTGTGCTTATTCTTTCCTCCTGTTGCGCAATTTGTTCCTGTAATGATTTTATTTTAGATGCTCTGTCTTTGTCATTTCCGCTTAATACGTTAGCAAGGATGCGCTTGTAAAGAACTTTCACATCGCTTTTGAACTTAAACTCTTCCAGCATATTTTCTATTATTAAGTTTACATCCGCAGCTCTATATCTCTCCTTCTTGCAATGATTGCAATGGTAATAGAAATGAAGGGCTCCGGTATGGCTCCTGGAAGGACTACCCGTAAGATGCGAACCACATTTTGAACAATTCAGCACTCCCCGAAGCGGCAGCTCACTTCTTAATGCAGTAAAGCTTGGCCTGTTTCTTTGTTTCTTGTTCCCTTGTAATACATCCTGGACTTTATAGAACAGTTCTTCAGATATTATGGGTTCATGCACTCCTTTGGATAAATATTCGGCTTGTCCTGTTTCAGCAGGTACTCTGATTCTACCCATGTATAATGGGTTTCTGAGCAATGCTGAAAACGAAGATTTGTTTAGCACCATCCCTTTTTCTCTAACGGCAAGCCTTACTTCAATCTGTGGGCGGTTTTGTGCGACTTGCTGAAAGATATAATGTATGTGTGTAGCTTTATCAGATGCTATAAGCAATGGCTTATTTAACTCATCACGACTGTTTTTATATCCCACAGGTGCAGGATGCGTCCATCTTCCTGCTTTCCATGCTCCTCGAATACCTCCGGTGATTTTAATTGATCGGCGGTCATTTTCTATTTCGGGTAAGGCTAAATAAAATGCCAGCATCGCTTTATTTTCAGGAATGGAGAAATCGATGGGTTGTTCTATGGCTTGTGGCTGCACTCCAAATTTTTTGAGCCTTGAAATCATCTCATAAGATTCTCCTGTATTACGGGAAAATCTATCCCATGAAGTAAACAAAAGTAAATCTACTCCTGTCTTATCTGTTTTCAGAAAATTGAGAAAGGATTGAAATTGCGGACGTGCAAAACTCTTGGCGGAATGATCTTCTTTAAAGGTTTTGATAATGGAGATATTGTTTCTTTCACAATACCTCTTTAAGGCATCTTCCTGTACATCTAAGGAATATCCTTTAGCTTGTTCATCGCTGGATACCCGTGACATTAATACTGCATTCTTCATCATCTTTTTTTGGTTTTAAAAGTTGTTCTGCATGTATTGCGGCCCATTCTATGAGCAACTCTCTTATGCTTTTTATTTCGTTGTCAGTGTATTTACCTCCATTTTCTGTAAGGATTTTTTTACATTCTTCAAATGATAACATGTGTTTGGTCGGACGCGATCGAATGCCATTACTGGGGATTCAATTCTGATTGTACACACGAGCCGAAGCTGTCGGGTCATTTAATTCTTTTTTTGTTTTTAAAATAAATATGCTTGTCGTTCCGGTATTTAAGGGTTATTTCCGAATAGGCATCTAATCCAAGTATTCTCCTGATCTCTTTTGCTTTTTGTTCCATAATGTCTCCATCCTGCACTGATTCTATAATCATGTCTTTTTTGTTTTCATCAAACCGGATCGTCAATTCTTTAGAATCACGCCTTCTGATTGCCTGTAGTAAACAGTTTTCGTCAGCACTTAAAATTTCAACTGGCTCAAATTGACTTCCCATCTGAAAGAATTCTGCAACGAATGACCAAACCGGAATCTGCATGTTAGGTTTGGCCAGCATTTCAGATGTTGTTTTTCCAAAATCAATCAGCATATTAAATGAAAAAAGAAAGAAGAAGTATTCCTGATCTTCTTTGTGAAGAACAAGCGAAATATTTTCACCTCTCAGCAATACATCGCCTATTATACCGCCAATGATTGTAAAGTAAATCGCATCCTGCTCCGGACAATCAGGGTAATTGCTTTTCAGAGTTTCCAGCATGTCCCGGTAGGTATTTCGCTTATCTTCATCATACACAGAATTTTCTTTTAAGAATTCTAAAAGCCCTTCTTTTTCTTCGATCAGCGTGTTTGCAAATTCAGAAAACATATACTCCCTGGCATCTCTGATAGCCTCAGGAGGAATATTTAAATCCCTCATTGCAGCAGCAGTTTTCAGCCATACATACTGGAATACGTTTAACCTGATTTCAGAATCATCGCTTCGCTCTGAAACTTCATAGTCAACGATTCCATCTTCTTTCAGAGAGCTGAAGGTTTCTTTGGATATTCCGATTACGGAAAGCGGTATAAAAGATTCTTTCAGCTTTGGATAAAAGCCTTTAAAATTCTCATATACCAATCCAAATTTCTCCTTCAGTTCTCTATCGAAACGTTCTTCCGTTTCAATAGCGGACAAATTTTTCATGCTAATTTAATTTTCTGCATCAGATGTTTTCCTGCTTTTGATGCATTGAGGGCATTCGTGACCTGTAGGGTTTTTAAACTTTTCCAGACGTCAGAACAAGGATGGTAATATGCTACTCAAATTATGCCTGGATACTTTTCCGTAACTTTTTAAAGCCGGTAATAGCTCCTGCAAAAGCTTCAAACACGTACTTTGATGCCCATACAACAGCAACCGCTCCTGCGATGTAAAGAATGCCTTTCACATAGGGATTTAACTCTTGTGAAACAGGCTCTCTACTAACGTCCTCTGCGGCTTGTTGCAGTTTCTCTTTTAGTGTTTTCTCTTTCATGCTTTTGAAAAACAATTCACAGCAAATGTAAATCAATCAACTAACCAAAAGCAAGAAAAACAAGAAGAATTTTCGGGGCATCTTTGTAGTTTGCTACAAAAAAAATTGTAACGGACTGAAAATCAATATTTGATTTTCAAAAAAAAGCTACAACTTTTACAAAACTGTTACAACATTTGGCACAGAGACGTTTTATACAGACTAATTCAGCCCGATCTGGTCAACATGAGAAAGAACGTACATCAAAATTTTTTTTCGTTCTGTTTTTTTACAGAACATTTTTTCTCCAAAAGGATTTTAACTTCCGCTGCAATTTTTTCAATCCGGTTTTTACTACGACAAAATTTTATTTCACTCAACAATTTTTAACAATTCCTTAAAGAGTTTTTTTCTATACAGGCCTAATAGGACAATTTTTGCAAAACGATCCCTTAAGGGGCTTTTTTCTACACAAGCTCCTTATAGGAGTAATTTTATAAAAACAGTCCTTAAGGACATTTTCTACAACGAGCCCTATTAGGCCCTCTTCCACAACAGCTCCTTAAGGAGCCTTTCTACACGACCTCCTATAGGACAATTTTTTTTCGAACTCCTTAAGGGCTTGAATTTTTTCAGGTCTTATAGGAACTTCTTTTTTGCGAGCCCTTAAGGACATTTGTTTTCTCAGGCCATTAACGAGCTGAATTTATTTTGGCTCTTAAGGACATTTATTTTTTCAGCTCCTATAGGGCCTGAGTTTTCTCCGGCTGTTAAGGAGAAAAGTTTTTAAACTCCTTAAGGACTTTTTTGCGAGAGCCCTTAAGAGAAAAATCCCAGGGCCTTAAAGACTTTTGTACCAAAGCTCTAAGGAGAAAAATACGAAAGCCTTATAGGAGATTTGTACACGGGTAGTAAGGGCAAAAATCCAGAGGCTCTTATAAGACATTTCTACACCGGCCTTAAGGACTTTCGTTCGCGAGCCCTTAAGAGAAATATCCCACAGCCTTATAAGAGATTTCTACAAGGGCCTTAAAGACTTTTGTACAAAAGTTGTAAGGAGAAAAATCCGGGGGCCTTATAAGAAATTTGTACAGGAGCCTTAGGGGATTTCTTTTTGCGAGCCGGAGGAATTTTACACAGAATTTTAAAGAACGTATTTGTTGCTACTCTATTTTTACTCGAGTAAATGGGTTTAAATTACTCGAGTTATTATAATTCTTTTACTCGGGTAAATCGAATTCTATTTTTTACAAAATGAATTTTTATGCCATTAAGTTTTACCAATCTGAAACACAATTGTTGGAGTTTCATTATTTTTTCCTTCCAAAGTCGATTACAAATAACATTAACTGAAAGCTCAGTTTAATCCGAGCAAAAAAATGGTCCTGGCGTTTTATTAATAATTCTATTGCGATCAGCGGCATAAAAATTATAAAAACTACGCTTACCAATATTTGTTTTATTTTCTTCATGTATATTCTTCTATAAGTTTATTGTATAGGCTAAGTGCCAGGCTGTTTAGCAATTCGGGATGTTTAAAAATGTCAATGTTATTTACCGTCCGGCATTCATCCATGTACTCCTCAAAAAAATCTGTATCATCTATCGTTATCCCAATGAGTTTAAAAATGGTTTCGCTCAAATGCAGGTAATAATTGCCCGAATCCAGTCCCAGGAGGTCTAATCCGTGAACGAGGCGGATGTTGGTCAAGTCGTCTTTGATAAGACTTAGAATAAGCTCCTTTTCGGTCATATTCTTGATCTTCATGGATAAATTGTTATTCTTTTTGTTTAATAAATTATTTATTTGTGTACTATTACAAATGTATGATATATTATCCAATATATTATAATAATTAACCTAATACTATTATTTATATGACTTTATAGGCAAATTTTGATGGAATATTTCAGGTATATATTTGCCTGAAATAAATGAAAATGACAAAAAAGTCTATCAACAGAATCCGGGTAGTATTAGCAGAAAAAGACAGGGCAAATAAATGGCTCGCGAAACAAGTAAAGGTAACTCCGGTTACTGTTTCCAAATGGTGTAGTAATACGAGACAACCTTCGTTGAATACCCTAGTAGAAATTGCTAAGGCATTGGTGGTAGATATCCGGGATTTGCTTAATCCAACACTTGGATATTCTCACTCAAACCCGGCCACCCGTTCTCATCTAAATCCGGCCAGTCATTCTCATTTAAATCCGGCCACCTGTTCTCATCCAAATCCAGCCAACCGTTCTTATCCAAACCCGGCCAGTTGATCTACTGATTGTTCAGCGATGTAAAAGTAAAAACTATAATTGATTATGCGTTAGCAATTTTGTTTTGTTTGTTGGGTTGTTTTTTTCTTAAAGACTCCCCCTGTAATTCAATACGATGCGATGTATGAACAATGCGATCAAGTATAGCGTCCGCAATGGTCTGCTCTTCTAAAAGCTCGTGCCACTTGTTAACGGGTATCTGAGAGGCTATAATGGTAGATCTTTTGTCATGCCTGTCCTCAATGATTTCCAGCAATGCCAACCGGATCTGCTGATCAAGGGGTTGCAGACCAAAATCATCTAAGATCAGCAAGTCTTGTTTTTCAATTCGGTTAATCTCCTTTGCATAGGTTCCATCTCCCTTTGCCATTTTCAATTTCGTAAACAACTTTGCTGTATTGTAGTACATTACCCTGTAGCCTTGTGCACAAGCCTGATGACCCAAAGCAGAGACCAAAAAACTTTTTCCTACTCCTGCTGGACCTGTTACGATCACATGTTCTTTTTTTTCGATGTAAGAACCATCTACCAAACGCATCATCATATTTTTGTCTAAATTCCTTCCTTGTCCAAAATCAATATGCTCTACATATGCCTGATAGCGGAACTTAGCCCGATAGATACCGGCTGATATCCGTTGATTAACACGATGCTCCCATTCATGCTGAACAAGATAGCTGATGAACTCATCCTGTGTCATTCCTTGGAACTCTCTTGTTTCTAACGTGGCCTCAAAGGCTTTTCTCATGCCTTGCAGCCGGAGGTTTTTCATTTTTGTGATCGTTTCATTGTTGCTCATGGTTGTTTAATTTTTAGTTTATTGTTTTTTTGAGGTTTCTATTTATAATATTCCTTTCCACGGATATTGTCATGGAAGGGAAGTTTATATTGATCTTCTTCTATTAATGTCTCTTTGTCCAGTCCTCTATCGAGGATGTTTTTGATGCTGCCATAGTTATAGTTTTGATAGTATATGGCACGGCTGCAAGCCTTGTTCAGACGTTCTTTGCCTACCTTTCTGGCAAAGCTCAAAATGCCTACGCAGGATTTGTATCCTTGTTCGGGATGTGCTTTTGATTCCAATATTTTTTCTACCACCGCTTTTGTTTCTGTCCCTATATCCGTTGCCCATGACAAAAACTTTTCCGGGCTCCAGTCCGTTATAAACTGATGAGCCGATGGCATGTGATCCTTCACTGTTGTATAACCGTACTTCCGATAGTTGCGTTGGTGCAAAGCAATCCGCTCTCCCTTGCTGTAAATTTCAACGTAGGACTTGGTGTAAATGAGTTTTACTTTTTCACCCATATGTTTGTAATGCACACTGTAGTAATGTTTATCCTCCAAGAGCCAAACATGGCTTAGCTTTAATACCGTGACTAATTTAAATTTCTTGATCTCATATCGGTCAACAGGCAATGAGGTCATTTGCTCCTTTTCCAATTGAACATATAATTCTTTCCGGCTATAATCTTTTCCTCTAAAATGTATGGCGTTGTAGCTTTCCTGTTGCTCCTGTATAGCACTGTTCAGTTCCCTGATATGGAAGAAGGTGATGTTTCGCAAAGGAGCAAAAATTCGTTTGTAAACAATATTCACCGCTCCTTCCACCAATGCTTTATCTCTGGGCTCATGTGGACGGGCGGGAAGGATCGTTGTTCCATAATGCAATCCAAAATCTTCAAAAGCCTCGTTCAACTTCGGTTCATACCTACAGGCTCTGGTAACAGCTGATTTAAGATTATCGGGAACAATGGCTTTGGGTACACCTCCAAAATAATGTAGTGCGTTTTCTACTGCTGCAATAAAATTTTCTTTCTGTTGGTTCTTTGTAGCTTCTACGTAAGTATACTGACTGCATCCCAATACCGCCACCAGCACATCCAACTTGGTGATTTCCCCGCTTTCTCTGTCAACGATCTCCATTTTCTTGCCCGTAAAGTCAACGTACAACTTATCTGCCGCTTTATGCTCAAAATGCATCACCACATCCTGTTGCTTGAACCAACGATGATACTCTCTGCAAAAATGACTGTACGCATATCCATCCGCATGCCCCCGTATATATTCCTCCCACAAATTCCATCGGTCAACTCCTGTACGTTTTAATTCATTGACCATGTAAGGAAAAAACTTCCGTAATGAATCTACTCTTGCTTTTTGTGCTTTACGGCTTGGTGGTTTTTCAAACAACGATTCCAACTCATTGTCAGGTAAAGACAACAATTCCGGATAGCTTACTTCGCAAGATTTGATTTGAGTAACATAAATGCCTACCGTTTCCCGGTGGATGCTCAGCATCAAGGCAATTTTTCTGTTACTGCAACCTTTAGCTTTTAATCTGATGATCTGTTTTAGTTTCATGGTGCTAATTGTTTTGTTGGCCATAACGTTCTGTTTTAACACAGAAGGTAGGGGCGAACTGTACAATCAGTAAATCAACTTGTCAGTGGCTGGGTTTGAATGAGAATGGGTGGTACACTTTGCGTAAGAATGGGTGGTACACTTTGGTGAGAATATCCA
>Ga0163149_10000750_pt1 | contig 42642 bp, 44 predicted proteins | sample OliLakLV19MP5G1_FD_148604 | JGI IMG/M metagenome (GOLD analysis project Ga0163149, IMG submission 148604) | Freshwater microbial mat bacterial communities from Lake Vanda, McMurdo Dry Valleys, Antarctica - Oligotrophic Lake LV.19.MP5.G1 | ecosystem: Environmental > Aquatic > Freshwater > Lake >...
GTGTAAATTAAACCGTAATGCTGCGCCCGGGATAGAACGAAAAGCCTTGTTTAGGGCTTTGCTTAATGTTTGCGCAACGAGGAGGCTTCGCTTTTTCTGCGCAGACCCCACAGTGCGACAAACATAGCAAAGGACAAACAAGCTTGAAGTGATAGCCCGATAAGGCGCCCAAATAATAAAAAATACTTTTTGAGGTTCGACTACTTATACAACTTCTCTCTTTGCTCCTTTACCGCCGGGCTTGCTAAAAATTCATCATAAGTCATGGCCTTATCAATAATACCTTTTGGAGTTAGTTCTATTACACGATTGGCAACCGTTTGCATTAATTCGTGATCATGGCTGGTAAATAAAATAGTGCCTGCATAATCTTTTAATGCATCGTTGTAAGCAATAATACTTTCGAGGTCTAAGTGATTGGTTGGTTCCTCTAAAATTAAAAAGTTAGGGTTTTGTAACATCACTCTACTCGTCATACAACGTACTTTCTCTCCTCCACTTAATACACTTACATTTTTTAAAACCTCTTCGCCGCTAAATAACATCTTTCCTAAAAATCCACGCACATAACTTTCGTCTTTGTTTGCGCTGTATTGCCTTAACCAATCCACCAAATTATAATCTCCTTTAAAATACGAGTTATTGTCGTTTGGTAAATGTCCTTTGTATATTGTTGTTCCAAACGTAGCAGTACCTGCGTCTGCTTTCTCAATATCGGCCAAAATATTAAAGAGTGCCGTAATGGCTAATTGATTTCTGCTTACAAAAGCTATCTTATCTCCTTTTTTTAAATTGATGTGTACATCTTTAAAAAAGAATTTTCCTTCACTGTCTTTTTTAGCTAAGCCATCTATCAATAATAACTGATCGCCCGCTTCGCGCTCCTGCCTAAAAATAATACCGGGGTATTTACGCGTGCTTGCCGGAATTTCATCTACCGTTAATTTATCTAATAATTTTTTACGACTGGTTGCCTGACTACTCTTACTTGCATTCGCACTAAAGCGACGAACGAATTCTTGTAACTCTGCGCGTTTATCTTCTATCTTTTTATTTGAATCACTGCGTTGTTTTAATTGCAACTGACTCATATGATACCAAAAACTATAATTACCAGTGTAGGTTTGCAATTTGCTATAATCAATATCGCAAATATGCGTACACACTGCATCTAAAAAGTGTCTATCGTGACTGATCACAATAACCGTATTCATAAAATCGGCCAAATAATTTTCTAACCAACTAATCGTATCAATATCCAGATCATTTGTAGGCTCATCTAATAATAACAGATCCGGATTTCCAAAAAGTGCTTGTGCCAATAAAACTTTTACACGCTCTTTACCATTTAGATCTTTCACTAATCTAAAATGATAATCAGGATGAATACCCATATTGGTTAACATTCCTGCGGCATCACTTTCGGCGTTCCAACCATCCAATTCTGTAAATTCTGCTTCGAGATTACTTGCTTTTATTCCGTCGGCCTCTGTAAAAGGATCTTTCGCATAAATAAGATCTTTCTCTTTCATGATGGCATACAAACGTTTGTTGCCCATCAAAACTGTATCAATTGCAGTAAATTCGTTGTACTCGCTGTGATTTTGTTTGAGCACGCTCATCCTCTGGCCAGGTGTAATACTCACCTGCCCTTTTGTTGGATCAATATCCCCACTCAAAATTTTCATGAAAGTAGATTTACCTGCTCCATTGGCACCAATAATGCCATAACAATTTCCGGAAGTAAATTTTACATCCACTTCGTCAAACAACACCCGCTTTCCGAACTGCAAACTAACGTTAGATACCGTGATCATCTTGTTTTAAAATAAGGCTGCAAATATAGTAATTTATTAGGGAAAATGGTGCTTTTTAGAGGCAGAAGGCACAGAGAGCTTACGCTCTCACAGAGGATAACACAGAGCTCACAGAGGATCATCGGAGCCCTGTTTATTCATTGCGATTTTCCAAACTTCTTAATAAACGATAATTCCATATCTCCGTGACCTTTGTGCAGGCCAAAGGCCGCCCTGTGGTTTCTGCCTCTAAAAACCCATGAAATTAAGTTCAAAAATCCATGTTTTTTAATGCCTCTATAATCATTATATTTAGCCCTTAGATATATGGAAATCCTAAAGAAACCTATGCAAAACAAGCTACAATTATTAGACGATAAAAAGGCCGAAGCACAATTAGGCGGCGGACAAAAGCGTATTGACGCACAACACAAAAAGGGCAAATTAACAGCTCGCGAACGTGTGCATTTATTAATGGATGAAAATTCATTTGAAGAAATTGGTATGATGGTAACACATCGCAGCAACGACTTTGGTTTAGAAAAAGAACAATATTTGGGAGATGGTGTAGTAACAGGTTACGGCACTATTAACAAACGATTAGTATATGTTTTTTCGCAAGATTTTACTGTATTTGGAGGATCGTTGAGCGAAACTCATGCCGAAAAAATTTGTAAAATAATGGATCTTGCCATGCAAAATGGCGCGCCGGTTATAGGCTTAAATGACAGTGGCGGTGCCCGAATTCAAGAAGGCGTTGTTAGTTTGGGAGGATATGCCGATATTTTTTACCGGAACGTTCGCAGCAGTGGTGTAATTCCTCAATTGAGTGCAATTATGGGCCCTTGCGCAGGTGGCGCGGTGTACAGCCCTGCTATGACCGATTTTATTTTGATGGTAGAAAATACCAGTTATATGTTTGTTACCGGGCCTAACGTTGTAAAAACAGTAACACACGAAGAAGTAACCAGCGAAGAATTAGGCGGTGCAATGACGCATGCCACAAAAAGTGGTGTAACGCATTTTGCATGTGCCAATGAGGTAGAAGCTATAAATAATATTAAAATCTTATTGAGTTTTATGCCACAAAATTGTGAGGAAGATGCACCGAGCATTCCTTATGATGGTGGAGAAGAATTACGACCTGAATTAAATAAAATTATTCCCGAAAACTCTAACCAACCGTATGATATACGCGAAGTAATAGAAGGTGTAATTGACGCCGATTCGTTTTGCGAAGTGCATAAACATTTTGCCGAGAACATAGTAGTTGGCTTTGCGCGTTTGGCCGGAAAAAGTATTGGCATTGTGGCAAACCAACCTGCCGTATTAGCAGGTGTGTTGGATATTAACTCAAGCACCAAGGCTGCACGCTTTGTGCGTTTTTGCGATTGTTTCAATATTCCTCTTTTGGTATTTGAAGACGTTCCGGGCTTTTTACCAGGTACTGATCAGGAGTGGAATGCTATTATTACGAATGGTGCAAAATTATTGTACGCATTTAGCGAAGCCACTGTTCCGCGCATTACCGTAATTACTCGCAAGGCTTATGGTGGAGCGTATGATGTAATGAACAGCAAACACATTGGGGCAGATATGAATTACGCTTGGCCAAGTGCAGAAATTGCCGTGATGGGCGCTAAAGGTGCTGCCGAAATTATTTTTAAAGCAGAAATTAATGCTGCAAAAAACAAAGACGAGAAGTGGAAAGAAAAAGAAGCTGAATACCAAACCATGTTTGCAAACCCATACCGCGCTGCAGAGCGTGGCTTTATTGATGAAGTAATTAAACCCGAAGAAACCCGCATGAAATTGATCCGTGCTTTTAAAATGCTGGAAAACAAGGTTGATAAATTACCGAAGAAGAAGCATGGGAATATACCGTTGTAAGGACAGCTACTTCAGATCTTCTTTTGTTATTTAAATTAATTTAAAATTTGATCCTTTAATGAAGGTTATTAATAAAAAATCTATAACACAATACATTAAGGGCTTATTACTTTTAACGGTTTTGATGCTTGGTCATATTTCTGTTGCTCAAACGCGCGACTCACTTCTCAACGCTTATAAAAAAGCAACGCACGATACTTCAAGAATAAATACTCTACTTAGCTACGGGGAACAAGTGTATATGCAAGATCCTGATTCCGCAGAACGAATTTGGAAAACATGCTTTAAACTTAGTAATGAAAACCAGAAATTAAATTCCAAAGATCCCCTACTTAATAAAGCTTACCGCCGCTTGTCAACTTATTCAGTTTTGAATTTGGCAGCTATACAAACTCTAAAAGGAGACATTGCTTCGGCCACAAACTCCTATAAAAATTGCATTAAAGATTTTACAGAACTTGGAGACAACTATGGACTTGGTAATTCATTTTTAAATTACGGGCAGTTGCTCATCAATACAGGTGCTATTGATAGTTCAACTTATTTTACAGAAAAGGGCTTGGTGCTTTTCAAAAAAATAAACAAAAAGGAGCTAATTGGCACTGCGCTTAATAACCTAGGGTTACTTTACGATTACAAAGGCGAAATAGATAAATCATTAAAGTACTACTTCGAAGCTCTTGGAATACTAGAGAAAATTAATAATTACAAAGGCATGTCCTATGTAAGTCATAATATCGGCGCTATCTATGATGGCCAGAAAGATTTCAAAAAAGCCCTCGAGTATTATCAAAAAGGCCTTGATCTTAGAACAAAAATAGAAGATCAGTTTGGAATTGCAGAAAGCTACCTAAGCATTGGTTCGGTACTACGCAGAACTGACCATGAAGAGGAAGCGTTAGTGTACTACTTCAAAGCACTTAAAATTCAGCAACAAATGGGCGATATTAATGGCTTGGCCGTAACTTACAATAACCTTGGGTCTGTTTACAAATCGCGTGGTGATCTAAAAAATGCATCAGACTACCTTTTAAAAAGCATGGAAATTCAAAAAAAGATAGATGATAAAAACGGACTTTCATATGTGTATTGCAATTTAAGTGTAGTATTTGAGGGCCTTAAAAATTATCAAAAATCATTTGAGTTTGCCAAACAGAGTTTGAAGTATAGTGAAGCGATAGGCTATCCGGAGAATATCAAGATGTCTTCCCTGCAACTGTATCTTATTTCCTCCAAAATGGGTAACCATAAAACTGCTCTCGAAAGCCATTTACTTTTTATTAAAATGCGTGATAGCTTGAATAATATTGAAACGCAAAAATCAGCGATCAGACTACAGGCTGATTTTGATTATAAGCAAAAAAAAGCTATTGCCGATGCTGAAAATAAAGCAACACTTAAACAACAGGAAGAAAAGGCTGATATCGAAAGAAATAAACAATACGTCGTTATCCTGTGCGTTAGTTTTGTACTCCTAAGCGTAGTTGTGTTCTCTTTCTTTGTATACAAACGTTTTAGAATTACACAACAACAAAAAATAACAATTGAGTTAAAGGAAAGAGAGACCAATGAACAAAAATTAATTATAGAAGAAAAACACAGAGAAATAACGGATAGTATTAATTATGCCGAACGCATCCAAAGAAGCTGTTTAGCAACTGAAGAGCTTCTTAACAAAAACCTGAGAGACTACTTTATCTTTTACAAACCAAAAAGCATTGTAAGTGGCGATTTTTATTGGGGTTCAGTACTTAGCAATGGTAATTTTGCATTTGCTTTAGCAGATAGCACAGGACATGGGGTTCCGGGAGCTATTATGAGTTTATTGAACATTGCCAGTTTGGAAAAAGCAATTAGTTTACATAGCGATCCGGGAAAGATTCTCGACTCTACACGAGATATTATTATTGAGAAACTTAAGAATGATGGAAGTAATGATGGCGGAAAAGATGGCATGGATTGCAGCTTATTAGTTATAGACAAAAAGAAGAATAAGATGCATGTGGCATCTGCCAATAACCCAGTTTGGATCTTTCGCAATAACGCTATAATTGAAATTAAAGGTGACAAAATGCCCGTAGGCAAAAGCGATAGGCAAGATCGAAAATTTGTGTCGCACACTGTTGATCTTAATGAGAATGATATCATTTATACTCTTACCGACGGATATGCCGATCAGTTTGGGGGAATTAAAGGAAAAAAATTCATGCTCCGAAACCTTAAAGAACTCATTATTTCAAATGCCCATCTTCCATTGATGCAACAAAAAAAAATATTAGAAAACAATTTTACCGAATGGATAGATAATTTGGAACAAATAGATGACGTGAGTGTTTTTGCAATAAAAATTTAGGGGCAATCAAGAATACTCTGCTTACGCTGATTTTGTACCGCTCTAGCGCGGATTTCAAACCCGCTAGTGCGGATCTCAATTTCTTCTTGAACGCCCTTTTCGTCAAACACAAAAAAATGATTATCTTCGTTTATAACATTAAAACCATAAACTCATGAAAAAACATTTATTAAGTCTTACGATGTTTTTTGTTGTCATGTTCTCATCTTTCGCTTTTGCGCAGCCAACTTTAACGGATGTAAATTGCGGTTTATTATCAGGAGATAAATTCACTTGGAATGTTACTCCAACCATTTCTCCAGGTAGCGCAGGTGCCAACCAAGTTTGGAATTTTTCAACGATGACTTTTTCCACTTCAACAAGTGCAACAATTCAACCACCGGCTTCAACCCCATCTGCCGGATTATATCCAACCGCTAACATTAGTTTAGTTGACGGTTTTATTTCCGATTTCTGCAGGGTGAACACGAATAGCATGCAGGAAATTGGGAATTATTATAATGGTGGTAGTCCGGTAAATATGTGTGTTACTACTTATACAGATCCTGTAGACTATCTCCATTTTCCATTCAACTTCAATAACACTTATACCGACGCTTTTTACGGCAGTAGTAACAATACTATGGTTGGTCAAACACGTTCAGGCAGTATTACAGTTACCGCCGATGGATATGGTACCCTTATTATTCCAACAGGTACATTTGTAAATGTTATGAGAGTGCATTCTACAATGACATATACCGATACAGTTTTTAGCACAACATTTTTCACTGCACGCTCAAAGGATGAATACCTTTGGTATCTTCCGGGAACTCATTTTCCTGTGGCGGGTGTAGCTTTTTTTACAAATCCAAATCCGAAAGAACAAGACCATGCGTATTATATCAGTCAATATTTAACAGGATTAAACGAGATAGATAACCCTTTGAGTGCTGTTAAGTTATTTCCTGTTCCTGCTTCTGAGGTGTTGAATATTACAATACCCAATGGCGTTTCCGGAAAACTGGAAATAAATATTTACAATTCACTCGGGCAGAAAATAAAAACAGTAAACCAAAATAACGAATCTTTATCTCTAAGCCTAAATATTTCTGATCTAGCGAAAGGAGTTTATTTTATGCGAATGATAGACCTACAAGATAATTTATCGATCACTAAATCTTTTATAGTCGATAAATAGTTTTACATCGTTCCAAATTTTACTGTCGACCGCTCTAGCGCGGATTTCAAATCCGTGCTCACCAAAAATTCCATATATAACAAAAAAACCAAACGTTACAGCACATTTACCTATGCATAAAGCATCTCTCTATATAATGTCCCTATTCTATTTAGTAGTTGGTATCATGCATTTTGTAAATTCTGAAGTTTATTTACGGATAATGCCCCCCTGGATTCCTTGGCATTACGAATTGGTGCTTGTTAGCGGCGTGTGTGAAGTTGTATTTGCTTTGTTGTTAGTTTTCCCTCCAACAAAGCGTTTAGGTGCATGGTGCATTATTGGTCTTTTAATTGCGGTTTTCCCTGCAAATATTCAAATGATGATCAATTACATTCATGAATCTAACCCAAAATTATGGATCGCCATCGTGCGCTTACCCTTACAAATTCTCCTCATTTGGTGGGCGTACCGTTTTACAAAAAAACAACCTACAAAATAAAACACCTGTATTGGTTTCCTCCTCCGTCACTTCGTGATACGAACGTACTTTCCTTTAAAAATTTACAGCTAGGTCTTTACACACAAAAGAACGGTTTTTTACGCGCCATCTTCATTTCGAAGACGCGTGCGTGGGCCTGGCGATACTTGCCAGGGGCGTGGCATCTGCGGAAAATCGGGTCGCCTTGAATTTTTTGTTGCTTTTTATTTCAAACCAAAAAGTAAGTACTGAAATTTTGGTTCTTTTCAAAAGAACACACGCAGAAGCTGACAATAATACAATAGAATTTCCGTTACACTACTTACCATTCATGCGATCAATCCTCTTGTTACTACTATGCCATTTATCGGCAACGCTATTTTCTCAAGTAGAGGTTAAAGGACGCTGGACAGTAGCAGGCGGCCTAAGTACTACAAGCTTTTTCAGTGAATCTTCCAGTATTAATTTAAGACTTCTCTCTCCACGGTTCAAATGGTCGGAAGAATGGAATGGCGATGATGAAGAAAAACATCCCGAGAGATTTCAAAATATGCGACTCATGGTTGAGTTAATTTACAGGCCGCCCTTAAATATTTTGTGTACCGGAATGAACGCACAATACCGTTTATTGAATTCTAAAAGGCTCACTTTAGAAGTATACGGTGGATTAAAAATATTTTGGGTGCAACAAGATCAACCAAGAATAGCTTTTTTAAAAAAGGGGGAAATATACTATCTAAACATGGGTTTAATTTGTCAGGCAAATTTTGGTGTCATTTCTCCTTTTATTGATCTTGGTGGCGACCATATACTTACTGTGGGAACAGAGGTAAATATTCGTCGTTTTTACAAAAAACCAAAAGGGAGGTATAAATTACATCCACGTAAAAATTCTATTTAGAATTCAAAAACCTTTTCGTACCTTAATATTCCTAAATCCTTCAGTATGAAAAAAACTCTACTCCTTCTATCCTCTTGTTTAATAGCAAACATAAGTAACGCCACAATTTGGCTTGTAGGTCCAACGCAAACGTATACAGTTCCAAGTCAGGTAAGACTTTTGGTACAAGATGGTGATACCATTCGTATTGACGGAGGTGTTTATGCAAATGATGCCGTTAAATGGCCAAAGAAGAATTTAAAATTCTTTGGATTAGGAACAGGTTCTAACCGAACCATTTTACAATACACCGGCGATATTGCTAACGGAAAAGGCATTTGGGTTTTTGAAACTCCGGGAACATGCGATAATGCTTACATTGAAAACATTGTTTTTGATGGTGCGCAAGTATCGGATGCCAATGGAGGAAATGGTGCCGGTATTCGTTTTCAAGCAAAAGATTTTACGGTAAAAAATTGCAAATTTATTAATTGTCAAAACGGAATTTTAGAAGGCAATGGCAGCGTAACCACTAGTAATGTAATACTCTTAAATTCAGAATTTGAAAATAATGGTTATCAATTACCAAATGATCCAACCCACTCAGGTTACGAACACCATATTTACATTAGTGCAAGCGCCGATACCTTATGGGTTGAGAATTGCTATTTTCATCGCCCACGCGGACAAGCCAATTCGCTTAAAACACGCGCGCAACGCAGTTATATTTTGTATAACTTGATCGACGAAGAAGCAACAGGCTACGGAAGTTGGGAATTAAATATTGCTCAAGGCGGATTAAATGTGATCATAGGAAATGTGATCATACAAGGAACATCAGGCGCTAATCATGGAATGATAAGCTATGATGCAGCAACAAATGTTTTAGAAGATTTTTATTTCATAAATAATACCGTTATCAATAAATACGTAGGTGCCAACAAATATTTTAATGTAACACCTGCTGCCGGAATAAACACCTACAAGATCTACAATAATATTTTTGCATCCGTTACTGCAGCAACCAACACGGTGTTTTCGGCTAATGTGCCATCCGCTCTTGATTCATCGCATAATATTTTTACCTCAAATTATTTAACCTTAGGCTTTACAAATCCTGCCGGAAATGTTTACTCTTTATTGCCCACCGCCACATTAGCCATTAATACCGGAACAACTGCAGGAACAACCAACACTGCTTTTTCCTTAATTCCAACTAAAGCGTATCAATCGTTTACCACAGCTTTGGCAACTCGCACTATTTCGGGAGTAGCTATTGATAGAGGCGCTTATGAATATTATTTTCCAAGCACAGGTATTTCAGAGAAACTCTTATTAAATAGTTTTTCAATTTATCCTAACCCATTCAGCCATCAAACAACTTTAAGTTTTAGTGCAGAACAAAAAAACACACTCATAACACTTTTGGATGTTTATGGAAAAGAAGTAAGAACAGTGCACTTTTCAGGAAAGCAAATTGTGTTAGAAAAAAAGGATCTCAGTTCAGGTATATATTTTGTAAAGATCACAGATGAGCAAAAAAATACTCTAAGCAAAAAAATAATACTAGAATAAATTTAATGAAACACATTTTTACTTTATTGTTTTTCTCCCTCCTTACTAACATCTCAAGTGCCGAAGGTGCTTATGGAACATACACCATTGTTGGAACTGCTTACGGGGCTGATAGCGTTTCATTAAAAAAATGTGGAATTAACGGTAAAGTTTGGAACAGAAACCAAGATTATTAAAACAAATGCACAAGGCGGGTATAAAATTGAAGTAACATGGAGCACTGCTTGCCCAAGCGGTTTAACCGAAAAACAAATCAAAGAAGAAAATGCTCAAATGAATCCTGAATACATTTACGTTATCATCATTGCCTTCTTAATAAATCAGTTAAAACAAAGCTTGAGCGGATCGCATTTTACATATCTTCATACTAAAACCTATTTGTATGAAGCAAAAAATCCTCTTCACATTAATTGTTGTCGTATATACACTACAGCCTTTATGCTCCCAAACCGATAGCACCAAAAAGAAAAGCAAATATTTTGAATTAAGCTTTGGCCAATCCGTGCTGTTCATCCCAAACTCAAAGCTCGATAGTATCCGAAAAAATTCATCGATTATAGTGCCTACAAATGCCATTTTGTTCTTGGCAGAGTTAAGGCCTAGTAAAAAAATCCGTATTCCTTTATTCTTTAATTTGCCTACCGAAACAAAACAATACATTGTAAATGGAGAAATTATAAACGAAAAAGCCTCCGTTACATTTGGTACCGGCGTGCAATTTAAATTATTCCACATTAATCTCGACGCTAGATCAAGAGTTGAATTTGAAATTGGACCCTTAGCTAGCTTTATTTTTAATAAACGAAATGATATTGTTTTAGCTCCTGTTTTGGCAGGACGGTTTCGCATCATTCAAGGCGACCGTTTTACCATGTACGTTGGTTGCAGTTATTCGATGGGCATTAAGGCTTTTGGAATTTTGTACGGAACAGGATCGGTTTTTTGATCTGTGATAGAACGCAAAATCTTAATCCCATCCCTTCTCTAATGGAGAAGTGGGCGGTTACCTCTCCTTTGGAGAGGGTTAGGGTGAGACTGAATATTCTGCGTTCCATCATCTATCTTTATCTTATGTTCTTACGCACAGAGATCCTCTCCGAAAAAAAACTTCTTGGTAAAAGCAAGCGCATGTCGTTTTTAAACAATTCCACTAAAGAGTTGTGGCAATGGTTTCGGCCAAAACGAAAATACATACTACATGTTAGTGGCACATATCTGTATTCGTTAGAGGTATATGATGATGTTTCATTCTTTAAAATATTTAATCCGGCAAACGAATTTACCAAATGGGCAGCGGTTGAAGTGAGTAATTACGATCATATTCCTTCAGAAATGGAAAAACTAATTATTCCAACAGGTTTATATGCTGTGTTTATTCATAAGGGCCCGGCAAGCGAAAGTAAAAAGACCTGCGAATATTTCTTTTACAAATAGTTCCCAAGTGCAGAGTATGTTTTAGATGATCGTCCGCAATTTGCAGTAATGGGCAATAGATACAAAACCGAATCTGCTAATTCGGAAGAAGAGATTTGGATTCCTGTGAAAAAGAAGTGAATTATTTGTAGCTTTAATTAAATGAAGCTCCACAAGGTTTTAATATTATTATTTATATCCGAATTATCATTCTCGCAGATAAGACTTAAAGATATTAATGAATCAAAATGGATAGCCGGGTGGGCGCTTGCAGATGGCAAAGAACAGATCATTAAACTAATTCGTGTTGAGGATTCGAAATCTGACCAATACGGTTCATTCTTATCCTTTTCTCAGGGAAAGTTCTCTTTACATTATACCGCCTGGTGCGGAAACGATTGTTTTTGGGATTATAGTGGTAAATATGAGATATTAGATTACAAAAACTCTTGCTAGATTTTAAAACATACAATCAAAGTGGCGAATGTGAGCTTATTAAAAAAAATTATAAGCCAGAGGAGCTAAATCCCGTATTTACAGCAAAATGGTCGGGGATACTCTTATCTTTATAATAAATTAAACGCTATGATTTTATGGAATAAGCAATTAATTGCATCTAAAAACAAAGCTATGCGCCATTTCATCACCCTCTTTTTTATTCTGCTCGCCGTTTCATATACGGCTCAAGTAAAAAACAATGCAAAAAAGGTTCAAGGAACTTGGTTTGCCAGCAAATCCATTATTGATCCCAAAGTTGGAATAATAAAACTTATAAGGGTAGGCCATGATACGTTTGGCCATGGAACTTTTATTGATTTTAAAGACACTACCTCCTTTACGCTTTATTATTCGCCCATGTGCGGCAATGATTGTATTTGGAATTACTGCGGTAATTATTCAGTTAAATCAACAAAATTAACCCTTAAGTTTAATACCTACAGCCAACATGGTTTTTGCAAAAGCTTGTCGAACTCGTACAAAAAAGATCAAATGAAATTTGAGTTTTTGGTGGAATCTGTTGGTAAAGATACTTTGGTTTTAAAAAGACAAAGCAAATAAGATCTTACCAATTGATCACTTCCTGGTTTAGAATAAAAGGATCGCAACCATTTTCATATTTAAATTCGATCTTAAGTTTTGCTTCGTAAGGAATTCCCAGTTTAAAGAAACTCAGCTCAACAACATCCGAATTAATAAATTCAACTTTTTTTCCATTTACAAATACCTCTTTAATTCCATACCCTTTTCCGGAACGCGTATTTACAAATAGTAAACTGCTATTATAATTCTTTCCTTCAACTACCAATACATTATTTCCTGATGGGTCGTTTGGTTTTATTGATCCCGGATTCATGATTATAGGTTCTTTTATAGGACCACAACTGTCGTTGTAAAAAACCTTGATCTCTACTTTATCACCTATTTTAAGTTTGTGAATACTAAGATCCACTTTAAACATATCGGCATAGGGCTCATCGGTTGTATAATTTCCGTTCACTTTAAGTCCACTAATGCAAAATCCAATTCCATTCTTTCCAAACGAATTTTTGATCAAAAGATCTTTACCGTTATAAACGCCTTCTATAACAAGTCTATGAGCCAGATCTTTGTGCATAATGCCATCTTTAGACCAACGCGAAGTGTCTTTATACATGATCTTAGTTATTTTTTGGGCATTTACATTAATAGCGATTGCCAATATTAATAGTACCAATTTTTCTTTCATTTTATTTAATTTTTATTTTTTAATTGACGAGAATTTCCGAATTCATTAAAAAAGGATCATAACCGCTTTCATATGTAAACTCGATCTTTAATTTGTCATCCATTTTAAATCCCATTTTATAAAAATCTATTTCAAACACATCTGCATCAATTTTCGACGACACTTTCTTTCCATTCACACTAATTTCCTTTACCGAATATGCTTTACCATCTCCTGAGCGCGGGTTCATCACAAATAAACTCCCTGTTATATAAATACCATGAATTGTCAGGGTATTATCTTTTGGTTTAATGGCATTCGGATTCATGATCACAGGTGTACAACAATCTTTATGAAATATCTCCACTTTTAATGGGTCTCCTAGTTTTAAAGGATGCAAACTAAGATCTACCTGGAATACCTCTGCATTTATCTCATCTGTGGTAATATTACCATTTACGTTTACCTGAGAAACGCAAAATCCTTGACCACCAATTCCAAAAGAATTTTTAATAAAGAGATTCTTCCCGTTATAAATTCCTTCTGTGATCAACTTTTTAGTTGAAGGTGTATACACAATTTCCTTTATAGGATATTTAGTTGTATCCCATCCATCAGGGATCTTTACGGTGCTTTGGGCATTCAAACTTGTTGTAAGTATTGCCGCTAACATAATTAAACTTCCTTTTTTCATAATTTCCATTTTGTTGCTTTAAGTTACGAATTGTGAAGCACAAAAAAAACCGCCTCACTTAACAGGCGGTCAAATATCAGCTAAATATTTTAGATTCTGAATTTACAGTCTCAAAACCCAAAATATCTAACTTGCTATAACGCGATCTACAAGGTAACCATCAAAAAAGCGTCGGTAAAAACCATTTCCAACTCCTTCAATAAAATTTACCATGTTTTTGGTGATAATAGGATCGTAAACTTCTTTAGTTTCTGTACAACCTAGTATTTTTTTCGAAATAAAAAATTTATAGGTATTAAGCTCTCTCTTTGCTACTATCAGTAGGCCATCGAACTCGCTTGAAAGGATGCTGTAGGATACATTCATCGCTTTTTCATTTTTTTGATCGTTCATATACTTAATACGTGTTAGCTATTTCTACTTTACGAAATTAAGGGCTCTTTCCTGTATCACAAAAATTCCCGCTCAATAATATCCCTTTCCTGCTCAATTAATTTTTCTCAGCAATCCAATTTTACCTTCAAAAAACGCGTAATTCCTTTTGACAAAACTGGCAAGCAATACTCCCTCGTTTATAGTGCAATCTTACTCGATCATATTTAGTTATTTAGATGGTCTTCTTTCAAAATATTTACAAGTTCGCATTGTACTTTTGCAATAAATATGCCAAAATACCCCTCTTTTATCTTTTCATACAAATTCGTATGTTTAGGGATGCTTAAAAAGATTCTTCTACTCTCCTTCGCCGTTCTGTTCTATCTTACAAATTGCAAGAACGATAGTAAAACCAACGAGCCAACGCCGGCTCCAAATCCTCCTGCTCAACCGGATATAAATGATACCTATGGATTTGGCGTTCTAAAAAAACTAAAAGGAATTTGGAATGGCCCGGTAACTTCCAGTACTCCACTGGGAGGATATCCCGAGTGGATAGTTGACTTCCGACCAATTTCAGAGAACCAAATCTCGGCTAAGAACGAGCTGGATACTTTAAATGATATTTTTATGTCGTTTTTTATTGCTAAATACAATAACCAGTACAAAGTTGCATTTCGAAATGGCGGTTCATTTAATGCCATGAAACGCGTTTCGTATTTTTTGGCCGATAGCGTTTCCGAAAATGGTAGTAATTGTTTTTATCGTTTTTCGGAAATAATAAAAGGGAAAAAGAAAGCGTATACCGAAGTGATTTTTAGAGCAGATAGTTTATATATCCTATCATACACCAATAAATACAATACATTAACTTCTGCGGCTCCTCATATGAGCTGGAGCGCTAAATTGCAAGATTCCCTTTCGTGCCAAGCAGCGGTTACAAATTTTGCCTTTCCTAAAAATTCGCTCACAAAAGATTTTTCAAATACGTTTACTTCACAAACCGAAGCGGTGTATTATTCTACTTCTGGTCCGCCTACCGGAGATCCCTATCCAGAAACAGCACAACCTTATTTAGGTCAAACAACTGCTACTTATAATTACGCCGCAACTTATACGCCCGTTTCCACTAAAAAAGTTTTCTTAGTTATCACTACACAACCGCTCTTCTCAGGTTTTAATTTCAATAGCGCCAGTTTAAAAACACGTTCCCGCTATGTATTCCTTTCTGCCAGCAGTGCAAGCTATACGTTTAAATATATGCATCCGGGCACTTATTATTATTACGCATTTTACGATAATGATGGAAATAAAACCATTAATAGTGGCGATTGGATAAGTACAGCAAATACTTCATTTACTTTAGGAGCTCAAGCTACAACCACAACTAATACACAAATTAATTTTACAATTCCATAGCACCATGAACCAATTACACATTAACAACAGCATTCACATCAAAGCATCTGCACAAAAAGTATGGAATGCACTTACAAACCCCGAAGAGACCAAAAAATACATGTTCGGTTGCGAAACCATTTCCGACTGGAAAGTTGGCAGCACGCTTATTTGGAAAATGATGCACGAAGGAAAAGAATTCATTCCGGTTAAAGGACATATAAAAGGCATTGAACCCGAAAAACATTTGGCTTATACCGTTATTGATCCGCATAATGCAAACATTCCTGATGTTCCCGAAAATTATTTAAACGTAACTTACGATCTTATTGAAGAAAACGGTGGCACAACATTGCGAGTTACCCAAGGCGATTATAATAAAGTAGCCGAAGGCGAAAAACGCTATAAAGAAGCATACAATAACGGTGAGGGCTGGAACCCAATTTTAGTGTCAATTAAATCGCAGGTAGAAGGATAAGAATTTGTGAATTTTTAAGAGCTCTTGGCACTAACATTGCTTAATTTTGAGAAAACAATATCATGAAATTACTTTTCACCATACTTACATTTATTTCGCTTTCTACTTTTGCGCAAGACCAACCTTGGAAGACAGAACAAATTTTACCTACAAAAGATCTTGCCGACAAACTTAAAGCCAATGCCAAAGATCTTCCTTTGATCTTAAATGTTGGTCCAATGCAAAATATTAAAACAGCGCAATTAGTTGGGGCAGTTAATTATGAATTTGGCATGATGCGTTTAAACGACAAACTACAAGGGCTCGACAAAGCAAAAGATGTTGTTTTTTATTGTGGCTGTTGTTCGTATAAAACTTGTCCTAATATTAAACCTGCTTTTGAAGCTGCTACAAAAGCAGGTTTTAAAAAAGTTTTGATCCTCGATCTTCCTATAGGAATAGATGAAGATTGGGTAAAAAAAGGTTATCCTGTAGAATAAGCTGTTACTTTTTAGCCTCAATTCCTTATATTTACATTAAATGAGGTATATCTTTTTATTCATCCTTACACTACTCTTCGTTGATGTTTCTGCGCAAACTAAAGTTGTGGTTAAAAAAAATACAAAGGACGATCAACCGTTTTACAAAACAAAATCAAGCGATCTTTTCTACATAGGAGTTGAGAACAGATTCTTTATAAAGATCCATCTAAAAAACATGAAGTAACCATAAAAAATGGTTCAATTCACGCTAAGGATACTTCTTCTAAAGATTCTTGCATTTATATAGTGGATGTAAAAAACACAGAGCCAACTTTTATTAATGTAACGGTTAATGGCAAAACATTTACGTCTAAATTCAGAAATCGAAAAATTCCATCTCCTAACCTTTTTATATCTACAAGCCTTCAAAGGATAAAAGGAGGCAATGTTACTGCTAAAGACTTTTCAAAAGCCGAGAGTGTGGTGTTAGATTTATCTGATTTTGATTACGCTTGTGGATTTTACATTATAAATATGGAAATAACTAAGGTAAGTAATGGAGAAAATAAAAGCTATTTACTTACCGATAATAAAATTGGTGATATTACTAAATACTGTGCGCCAGGTGAAATATACATACTTCATAATGTTGTTATTGAATTTTACGCCACAAAAGACCAAAGAAGCATAAACGGAGTTACTTACTTTATTAAGTAATAATTACACCAACGGTTCCTTTTCATGTTCAATTATTCATACTTTTAAAGAGTAAATGAATGTTCAATTACCACTTCAAAACTATTTTGTAAAACTGGAGCCTTTAAAAGCAACAGACTTTGAGAAATTATTTGCCATAGCCCGTGATCCGCTCATTTGGGAACAACATCCGAATAAAGATCGCTACAAACGTGAAGTTTTTGAAGTATTCTTTAAAGGAGCCATAGAATCAACGGGCGCTTACGTCATATATGATGCAAAAACAAATGCAGTAATTGGAAGTTCGCGCTATTACGATCTGAATATTGAAAAGAGCAGCATCACTATTGGATATACATTTTTTGCGCGCTCGCATTGGGGTGGCATATATAACAGGGCTACAAAAGAAGCTATGATGCTTCATGCTTTTGAATACGTTAATGAAGTTAATTTTCACATTGGCGCAGTAAATATCCGTTCGCAAAAAGCCATTGAAAAATTAGGGGCTCAAAAAATTGGTGAAATAGAAATGGCATATTATGGCGAAGCATCCAAATTGAACTTTATTTATTCGATCACAAAACTAAACTGGCAGATCCAAAACAGATGATATGAAAAAAACACTTACACTAATGGCTATTTGCTTAACAATACATTCTAATGCTCAGCAAACAAATACGTGCGTTTGCTGTACAGATAAACACGAACAATTTAATTTTTGGTTAGGTCATTGGGATGTTTACGATACTACCGGTAAAAAAGTTGGCGAAAATCTTATTGAATTCATTGAAGGCGGATGTGGTTTACGCGAGAACTGGACGTCAAATACGCAAACAGGTACCAGTAATAATTATTATGATCCTGCTGATAGCAGTTGGAATCAATTGTGGATAGATAATGTTGGTACAATTCTTAAATTAAAAGGAAATTATTCTAATAACCGAATGACCTTAACCAGCGATCCTGTCAAAGGTATAAAAGTTCCTTTTTATTATAATCAAATCACTTGGGATAAAAATAAAGACGGGACTGTAACTCAAACCTGGGATGTTCGTGGTTCTATGGACCAACTTCTCCAAAGGGCATTCAAAGGAATTTATAAATTGAAACCGAAAACAATTATGTCAGAAAAAGGATCCGCAAATAAATCAACCAAATAAAAATGGAGATCACAAAAGTAAATATTCAGGAAAAACTATCTTTATTTAGCGATCATTGGAATCCACGCATAGCCGGAGAGTTAAATGGCCAACATGTAAAACTCGTTAAATTCCAAGGCGAATTCATCTGGCATTCGCACGAACATGAAGACGAATTGTTTCTCGTTCTTAACGGCGAATTTACAATGGAATTTAGAGATAAAACCGTGCTTTTAAAAGAAGGCGAATTTTTGATCGTCCCAAAAGGAGTTGAACACCGCCCCGTTGCCGAAAAAGAAGTCTCTATTATGCTTTTTGAGCCGGCAAGTACTTTAAATACGGGCGAACACCAGAATGATCGTACTAGGAATAAACTCGATAGTATTTAAAGCCATTTTTTGCCACCAAGACGCGAAGGCGCAAAGTTTTTTTAGATCTTAATTATTTGGGCGTGCCCCCGCCTTTGAAATTACGGAGCGGGGTTGCGCTTTTCGTTCGCCGCGGCGAGCAATCTTTTTGCCAGAAAAAGGCAGCTGTCTTTTTTTACAGTCCGCTCCAGGGATGCGGAGTGCTCCTGCCTGGAGGCAAGGCAGGTAGCTCTTATTTGTGAAGCTTTTTCGCCGAACAAAAAAAGCCGTAGCTAAGCGAAGCCTTTAGCAGCTAGGCCCCCTTTGCCTGTTTAATTTTATCTAGCAAAGAGGGCGCACCCTAAAAATTATAATCGTTAACAGCCCAAAAACGGTTAATATTTTGTTGAAAGCCTCGCCTTTCCTTTGAGTAATTTTACTATCTAAAATCCTCAATCATGTTACCTTATTTATTAAAATTTTGGTGGGTCCTAGTTCCCATATTTTTTCTGGTATTTTACAAACTTATCTTTCGTTTATTCGGGATCATTATTATTCCCGAAGATAAAATTGGTTTGGTTACAAAAAAATTCGTTCTCTTCGGAAAGTCCGAATTACCTCCCGGAAGAATTATTGCTGTAGAAGGCGAGGCAGGTTTTCAGGCGCAAACATTAGCGCCGGGAATTTATTTCTGGAAATGGATCTGGCAATTTGAAATTACTCAACAAGCCCTCACTATTATTCCACAAGGTAAAATTGGTTTGATCGTTGCAAAGGATGGTAAAGAATTACAAACCGGACATATACTTGCTCGTAAAGTAGAGTGTGATGGTTTTCAGGACACAGTTGCCTTTTTAACCAAAGGTGGCAGTAAAGGTCGACAAAGCGCTTACATTACAGCAGGTACGTATCGTATAAATACATTTTTATTTGAAATTTTTACTGTAGATATGTTTACCATTAACGAAAGCATGGTTGGTATCATCACCACTTTAGATGGGATGCCAATTGAAGAAGGAAGTATCGCAGGTAAAGATGTTCCGGGACATAATAATTTTCAGGATGCCGATACCTTTTTAAAAGGTAATGGTAATAAAGGCCTGCAACCACAGGTTATTTTAGCGGGTTCATACTATATCAATCCGTGGTTTGTTACCGTTGAGCAAATAAAAATGATGGAGATCCCGATTGGGTATGTGGGTGTTGTAATTAGTTATGTTGGAAAAGAAGGAAGAGACTTGAGCGGAACAGAATTTAAACACGGCAATATTGTTAGTAAGGGCGAAAAAGGCGTTTGGGCAGAGCCACTTGGTCCTGGTAAATATCCGATCAATACATTTATTATGCGTGTTGAATTAGTTCCAACTACAAACTTGGTTTTAAATTGGGCTAACGCGCGCAGTGAATCGCATCAATTAGATAAAAATTTATCTACCATTACTGTTCGTAGTAAAGATGGCTTCCCTTTTAATTTAGATGTCAGTCAGATCATTCATATTCCTACAACCGAAGCGCCAAAAGTAATTGCGCGTTTTGGAAGTATGATGAATTTAGTAGGGCAAGTTTTAGAACCTACCATTGGTAATTATTTCCGTAATTCGGCTCAGGACAGTGATGTGATCGCGTTTTTAAGTTCACGTAAAGAAAGACAAGACGCAGCCAAGAAACGTATCAGCGAAGTGTTAGACCAGTATAACGTAAATGGTGTAGATACTCTTATTGGTGATATCGTTCCACCTGAAAGCTTAATGAAAACATTAACTGATCGTAAAATTGCGGAAGAACAAAATACAACTTACGAAACTCAAAAACGCGCGGAGGTTACCCGTCAAACACTCGAAAAAGAAACTGCAGTAGCCGACATGCAAAAAGAAATTGTAAAGGCCGATCAGGGTGTATTAATTGCTGAGCGTATTGCAGATGCAGCCGTTAAAAAAGCCACAGGTGAAGCGAGTGGCGTAAAAATTTCGTCGGTGGCTGAAGCCGATCGTTTAAAGATCATTGCAAATGCCGATGCCGAAAAAACCAAAGTAACCGCAAACGCAGAAGCAGAAAAAATTAAAGCCTTGGCCAACGCGGAAGCAGAGAAAATATCGGTTACTGGTAATGCTGAAGCAGAAAAAATTCTTGCTATTGGTAAATCAAATGCACAATCGTATAAATTATCGGTAGAAGCAATGGGCGGAGATAATTTTACCAAATTAAAAGTTACCGAGCAAATTGGTAAAGAACGCATCAAAATAATTCCTGAAGTTTTAATTACCGGAAACGGTGACGGGCAAAACGGACCAATCAATGGTTTACTTGGCTTGCAATTACTTGATGGGATTTTAGATCGTAATAAAAAATCAGAAGGAGGAAATAAAGACCTTCCTAAAAAATAGTTTACTTACTCTTAATGTTCCATAGAAGCACCACGATACACCGTGGTGCTTTTTATTTTTTGGATGTTTTTGCCACTAAGGGCGAAGACGCTAAGCTCTACTCAAAGACATCTGCTTTTTTTACCGCAAGCGTTAGGGATAGAACGCCTGCCTGCCGGTAGAGAAATCCTTTTTACCTTTTTCAGGTAAAAAGATTGGACAGATAGCCCGACCCCTAAATTGAACTTGCTTTCAAAGTGTAGCCCGCAAGTTCAATTAAGGGGGAACGCCCAAATAAAATGTTCTAAAGCAATTATCCCTTCACTACTTTTAACAAATTAACACCTAAAAGTCCATAACAAAGCGCAAATCCTTTTTAAACTTGTATCCTTAGCACTACATTTGCTATATAAAATGCATATGACAACAGGTTTATATATAAGGAAATTAATTCCTTCGTTTTTACTCATTTTTTGTTTTATCTCTCAAACTTCCGCACAAGATGAACACACTAAAGATCTGTGTAATGAGATGACCAATAAAAAGGCTATGCTTCTTTTTATGAAGGGCACCGATAAAAAGAAATACGAAAAGCCTGAGCGTTTAAAGTTCTTAATGGAGGCTATTGATATTGAACCAGAATTCGCAGACGCACATTTTGCATTAGCTCACGAGATCATGGTGCGGTGTATGTTAGAAAATAAACCTTACACGCCAACTGTTCCTTTTTACACGGCTGCTATTAAAAGTTGCCCACAAATACACAGCGAGGCGTATTATTTTATTGGCACTTCCTATTATGAAGAATTTAAAAATGATTCGGCCATTCGCTATTTTGAACTCTTTTTGAATTTTAAAGATGAAGACGCAAGTAAGTTTGCAAAAGATTATGATCAACAACGCATTAATGCCAAGGGCATGAAAAAAGAATGTGTAAAAGATAAACAATTAAAAAAAGCCGTTCCCTTTGAACCAAAAGTAGTACGTGGAGTTTCAACAGAGCGTGATGAGTATTTGGCTTATGTAACACCAGATGATAAATATGCTATGTACGTTCGCAAAATGCCCAAAAAAGAATTGAAAGCATATCAAACCGATAAAGAAACAGAGGTGTTTATGGTTTCAAAACGTGATAATACCGGCGTATTTAGTAAAGGTGATCTCATGTACTATCCTTTTAATGAAAGCGATGATAATCAAGGTGGTTGCACTATTTCGATCGACAACAAACATTTATATTTTGCTATGATGAAGAACGAAGGTGGTATGCAGCCCAACGTAGATCTTTACGTTTGTCACGCACAATCAGATATTTTTAATGAAGAATGGGGGCCCATAAGTAAACTACCCCCTCCTGTTAACGATCCAAAATTTTGGGACAGCCAACCCACCATTGCTGCAGATGGTGTTACTCTATATTTTGCCAGTGATAGACCAGGAGGTTTTGGCGGAATAGATATTTATGTAACGCGCAAAGATCCAAAAACCGGACAATGGAGCGTACCCGAAAATCTTGGCCCTGGGGTAAATACAGAAAAAAACGAAAAAACACCTTTTATTCATAGCGATAGTGAAACATTATATTTTAGCAGTAATGGACATTATGGTTTTGGTAACTACGATATTTTTTATGTACGCAAGGACATTAAAGGTAAATGGGATGATGCCGTGAATATTGGCGGACCAATTAACAGTGTGGGAGAAGACGCTTGTTTTTTTGTGAGTAGAGATGCGAAAACGGGTTATTTCTCATGCTTTGATGAGGGTAAAGTAAAAGGACTTGGTGTTGGCCGATATGACCTGTATAGTTTTCCATTATACAAGGAAGCGCGACCACAAACGATGGATTTCTTTTATGGAAAAGCAAAAGATCAAAAGGGAGAACCGGTAATTGGCGCAGTTGTTGAAATACACAATACCGAAACCAAAGAAAAAACTTATGCAGTAACAGATAGTCTCACCGGAAACTTTATGGGTGTTATCAATAAAGAAAAATTTGAAAATTTTACGATCACTGTAAAAAAAGATAGCGTTGCATTTAATTCAACGCTAGTTGACGCTAAAAAATTAGCTGCCACTCCAACAAGTACCGCAGCTCCAATAGTAGTTATAGTGCAAAAAGCAGAAAAAGGAGCAAGTTTTATTATTGATAATTTAACCTACAAAACAAATAGCGCCGAAATTGCTGACGAGAGTAAAGTTGTATTAAAAGCATTTGCAACGTACTTATTAGAAAATCCCAATATGCACGTAGAAATTCAAGGGCATACAGATAATGTTGGTAATCCAAAAGACAATGAGGCTTTAAGTAGTAATCGTGCATACTCGGTAAAATCATATTTGGAAGAACATAAAGTTCCCGGTAAGCGCATCACAGCAAAAGGTTTTGGTCCTAACAAGCCGATTGCCGATAATAAAACTGATGTAGGACGGGCACAGAATCGCCGAACCGAATTTTTGATATTAGAGGATTAAGTAAAGTAGCCCTTCGACTCAACTCAGCGTGAATGGCTAGGCTCTGTCATCCTGAGCTTATTCCAAGGGAAGCCTCTAAAATGGGAATCTACTTCGCTTTTATTTTAAACGCAGCATCTATCTTCTTCCAATCAATCTTATCAAAAAAAAGTTTAATAGATTCATCATGGCCTATCAATTCAATGATAACGTGATCGAGGCGCGTTAAAGATGTTCCTTCTTTATTTGGGTAAGTGATCCAACGGTATTCCTGAGTGCCATCGGTCATTCCTTTCGAAAAATCAATTTCTTTAATATTTCCAATTACAATGTAAACAGCATTTTTTTGGAAGCGCATATCATTACCTTCCATATCCATTGCATCTATTTTCTTAAACCAAACGGAATCATTGCGTTTATAAACTTTATATGGTGCTTTTAATTTCACTTTCCAATCCAACTCCTTATACTCAGAAATAGATGTATTGCGCATCAGGTCATTGATGTGAATATTCACCGCCATACGCGGAGGATTGTTTTCGTAAGTTTGAACTTTAACCTGATAATCATGTGAATTACCATCTCCTGCCGACGGTTGGTACAAACTGTCGTTTTTGTTTAACATATACTGATAGAGAGGATGTCCTTTTGCCGGTTGAAAGAAATTACCGATCACAAATCTTTGCGGATAATTTTTTTCATCATCGGGTTTTGTGCGAAACAAACCATCCGTATACACTTCGCCATAATTCCATTCGTATTTGCGCTTCCAGTTAGGGCTATTGATCCATCCAGCATCTATGGCATTAATTAATCCTTCGGTAACAGTTTTATAATAAGGAAATTCCTTACCTACTAATTGTCTTACCGTTTTTTTCTCTACCGTAAAATAATTCACAGGTATACCACCAGCTAATGTGCCAGTTTCACTAGCTGTTCTATCAGAATAATCTGCATTTTTTAGTCCTTGGGAAAAAAACTGGTTTGTAATTAACACCAAGAAAACCAATAGTAAAGTTGATATCTTCATATATTTATATTTGAAGCCTTTTTAATGGGCAGCGTAAATTTATAAATATAATTGGTTTTTTTATTTTAGATTTATGAGCACGGCATTATAATCACGTGATTTGCAACAAACTGATTATCATGCAAATATAAAAATAAATTACTTGTTTTTCTTCTTATAACTTAAAAAAGTCATAATCATAATCAATTCTTCTTCGGTAACTAATGTGTCGGGCAAACTACTTTCGTGTCGTGAATTTGCAACACGCAAGGTATATCCTGTAAGTTGTTCAGGTTTAAAATCGGGAATTATTACTTTGCCTTTTACTTTTGTGTTATGGCATTTTGCACAGCTTAAATCATAAAGCTTTTGCCCTTTATCGCATTGGTCAGCATAGTGCACCTTTACGTGTGGCAACATTGCATCTGGCAATTCATAATTTATTTGTTTGTGCGTAGTGCACATTTGCATTGAAAAAAATGCAAGAGCCAATAAGCCCATTTTTTTTATTTTAGTACTCACCATTTACTTTTCTACTATTTAATTTTTTATTGTTTGATACTGGCAGTTTTTGAGGTGGCAATTCAAATTCAACCGATTCAGTTAAAGTAGAGATAAATTCTATCAGTAATTTTTTCTCATCATCGTTTAAATGCAAAGAGTCAGCCGATAAAGTTTGATTATCCACTTTTAATCCGTGCCCTGCGCCTCCTCCATCATTATAAAAATCAATAACCTTTTCCATAGAATCAAAAACGCCATTGTGCATATATGGTTTTGTTTTCATGGCATTTCTAATCGTACCAGTTCTAAAAGCATTCATAGTTTCAAATGCCGGGTTTATTTCATATCTGCCTCTATCCGAACTTAACGCTTTATAGGTTTCATCCTTCGGCACCCCTAATACTTCAAATTCAGAACCAACATATGGAGGCTTTACGCCATTAAACTGAGGTGCAAAATGACAAGTGGCGCATTGGGCTTTGCTCATGTAAATATTAAATCCCTTTTTTGCATTGGCACTTATTTTATCCGAGTTATTCATATCCCTATCAAAAGGAGAATAGAAACTACTAAACTTATTATAGTATAGCGATAAAGCAGAAGCAATATGATCAAATGTTATTTCTTTTTCTTGGGGGGTGTATTCGAGCAGTTTTTTAAACGCCGTTTTATAATCTTTACAACTTAATATTTTCTTCAAAATATCTTTCTCGTTCCCCCCCATTTCAATTGAATTTGTAATAACCGCTTTGGCTTGATTTTGCATAGAAATATGAAAACCATCGTGCATTAATAAATGATTGAACGATGCATTCACTAAAGAAGGTGTATTGCGTTGAAGTAAATTGCTCCGGTTAAATTGAAGTGATCCTGTTGCCAATGTATCGGTAAAAAACTCGGTAGGTTTATGGCACGATGAACAGCTTCGTAAATTATTACCTGAGAGTATAGGATCGTAAAACAATAATTTGCCCAATTTATCAATTTCGGCTAAAACAAGCGGATCAACCACTCTAATAAACAACCCCTTCGCATTTTGGCCGTGGTATAAATGCTTACTAAAAATTGAGTTTGCATTTTTATTAAGCGAATAATCAATATAGCTTTTACTTACTACTTTTAAATCTCGAATATGTTGCTGATTAATACTAAATAAAGGATTGACATGCTCTTTTATAAAACTATAATGATCAAATAATTCAAAATCTTTTGGCTGACTTTTTACAAATTGAATCATTAATTCAAACTTCGTTAGGTAATTTTCATTAAGGGCTTGATTTGGAAAAGCCATATTAAAATAGTTGTTTATTTTCGATACTTCATTTAGCATCCACTTCAATTCAGGAATAACTTGTTCCGTTTCTGGGCATTCAAAACCAGTGGTGTAAATTGTTGCCAGATTCAATAAAAACAATCGGTTACACAAATAAAAATGATCGAAATTTTTTAAAGTTGCTGTTATCGAATCCTGCTCAAAAACATTAATTGCAGTTATGGATTGTTGAATTAATTTTAATAGGGTATCTTTTTCGATTTTGTCTTCATCTAAATATAAGGTGGAAAGTGTTAAACCGCCTCCCAAGCGTTTGTAAGGCTTTTCAAACTTTTCAAACACTTCAGTTTCCCATTCAACCGGTAAAGGACCATTAATTTGCTTGTAGGATATTGGCTCTAGATAACGCAACCAAAAATCAACACCCTTTAATGCTCTTCGTGCTTTGTTAATTTCTTGTTTAATTTTATTCTTATTTAACGGATCATTAATATCATTGCTTTTAATGGATTCAACTAAGCTTAACTGTTCTTTATTCAACTTATTTATTTTTTCATAATAATACCCAGAGTAATCGTTTACAGCTTTTGATCTTTTAAAAGAAAAAACAATAAGAGAGGCAATAATTAAGGCAAATAAAACTACAGTTTTCTTCATTTCGGCTAAAACGTATAATAACAAAACCAGACGCTCTTTCGAACGTCTGGCATGTTAATTAAATCTCAAAAAATTAATGAGCAACCACCATTTTTATGGTAGAACTCCTTGTTCCTATTTTACTCTTTACAAAATAAGTACCATTACTCAACGTATTTGTTTGTAAATTCATTGATTGCTTTCCTTTTGTTATATCTTTTTCCACTTTCATAACTTCCTTGCCCTGTACATCTATCACACTCACAGTTATGTGTTCTTGTTTATCACAACTAAAAGTTAGAGTTGCTATATCATTGGTTGGATTTGGGAACAGAACAATATCAGAAAGTTCATTTGTCGTTTCAGTTAAGCCAACTGTAGAAACAATAGTACCAGTTCCCTCAACCCTGAAATTGTAAGCATATTCATCAAAATCACTATTAATAATCACAATAGTTGCCGAACGTGTTCCAGCAGAACTTGGAACAAATTGTACGTTTAACACTTGACTGCCGCTTGGTGCCAAGGTAAATGGCGTTGCAGGAGGGGCAATAAATATAAACTCAGATGCGTTAGCTCCTGTTATAGATAAGTTTGTTACAGTTAAAGGACCAACACCATTATTTTGGACTGTATAAGTAATACTAACACTACTTGAAATGCTTACAGAACTATAGTTTGTAGCATTTGTTGTTGAAGTGGAAATGGAATTGTTTGGGATGTTAAACGAATTTCCTGCAACAGTAATTTCAGAATTTGCGCTTTTTGTTAAAGGATTATAAAATGCTAACAATTGTCCTTTTTCTACCATCGGTATTGGTGCAGCAGTATGCGCTTGGTCATACGTTATATACCAGCCAGTATTCATAATACCTTGCATGTCCACTGCGCCAGATGATTCTTCATCAATAGTCAAAAATTCCGATCCACCAGTAATAAACTTGTTTGGATCTTGATCAACCAATGGCGTTATAGCATCAGTTGCAACATTGTATTGCCAAATTACACCTGTATGATTTTGTCCTCCCGGATCTTCTTGTAACATAATATGACCTGAGTTATCCATCACCATATTATCCAACATTTTTTGTCCTTCGGTTCCATCTAGCACTGCAGTAATAGTTCCACCATTTTGTGGATTATTGATATCTGTAAAACGAAGTCTCCATAAACGACTTGGACTGGCAAATGAATTTGTAGTTACAAAATAAAAATCGCGTGGATTTGCTGGGTCCCAAGCACCATCTTCCGGACGCAAAAATGCGGTAACTCCCATGTTATTACTCATTGTATTTAATGAGGCTCCAGTGATTGCAGAAACATCGCCTAAATTGATCATTGAAAATGTTGTGTTTGCTGCCGGAATACTTGTGCTTGTTTCTGCCACTAATGCAGTAACAGCAATACCATATAAATTTCCGTTAGTTAAGCCAGCTTTATCAACATCTGTTCCTGTACTGGTTTTAGTTCCTACATAAATGTAAACTTGTCCTGGTGTTGCATCATCTAAACCAACTACAATTGTTTTGTCGCTTTTGTATGGACTGGCAATTTGATTTTCCCATGACGCTTTTCCTAAACGAGGCAATTCATAAGTTGTTCCAGAAGAAGCTCCAGTTGATATATGACCAAACGCTCTTCCTTCGGATCCATTCTCTTCTCCATTCATAAAAATACGATTCTGAGTTCCATTACCTGAAAGGTTATTATAAAAAGCTGTTGTCATTGGTAAGTCACCTGCGCAAAAACGACCGAAAGCCGTTAAGGCTGAAGGATTAGATGCATTATATAAAGTATATGTTGAACCTGTCCATAAGTTCACGTTTTGAATAAGGTCGGTTCCACTAACAACTGCTAAAGTATTTTTGTTAATGATCCATTTTGAAACAAACGCTCCGGCTTGTCCGTGTGCTCGAACAGATCCTACTGCTGATCCCATTTCATGATTCAATAAAGCAGTAAAGGTTCCATTACCATTATCGTATACTCCCATGCCATCTCCTAAGCCACACATTGTATATCCACCAACTGCATCGCCAGAAGTTAAGATGGATGTAACTGAAACACCCGGCGCTGCAGGTATCATATATGGAGTAACCGTTGTACTCGGCCCAGTTACAATTGCATTTGAAGCAGCTGTTGCAGGATTATAAAAAGCAAGTAATTGTCCACGCTCTATCATTGGCGAAGCAAGTGCTGTGTGCACTTGATCATACATTAAAAACCAACCTGTTTTCATAATTCCTTGCATGTCGATAGCGCCAGACGACTCTTCATCAATCGTAAAAAAATTAGGACCTGCGGTTACAAAACGTACCGGATCTTGATCAACTAATAAACTTAAAACATCAGTTGCAACATCATACTGCCACACCTTTGCGGTGTGCGTTTGCCCGCCCGGATCTTCTTGTAAAATGATGTGACCATAATTATCAAACACCATATTATCTAACATTTTTTGTCCTTCAGTACCATCTAAAACAGCTGTAATAGTTCCTCCATTTTGTGGATTATTGATATCTGTAAAACGTAATCTCCATAAACGGCTTGGACTTGAAAAAGAATTTGTTGTTGCAAAATAAAAATCATTTGGTTTTTGCGGATCCCATGCACCGTCTTCAGGGCGTAAAAAAGTTGTAACGCCCATGTTATTACTCATGGTATTTAGCGATGCGCCAGTAATTGCAGAAACGTCTCCTAAATTTATCATCGAAAAAGTTGTATTTGCTGCAGGAACACTAGTACTTGTTTCAGCTGCTAAAGCTGAAACCGCAATACCATATAAATTTCCGTTGGTTAATCCAGCTTTATCTACATCTGTTCCTGTATTTGTTTTGGTGCCAACATACACATAAACCTGACCTGGTGTTGCATCATCCAAGCCAACAACAATTGTATTATTACCTTTATTAGGGCTAGCAACTTGATTTTCAAAGGATGCTTTTCCTAAACGCGGCAGTTCATAGGATGTTCCAGAAGATGCACCTGAAGCAATATGCGCAAAAGCCCTTCCTTCAGCCCCAGACTCTTCACCATTCATAAATAATTTTGCAGTGGTACCTAAACCCGAAGTTCCATTATAAAAAGCGGTTACTTTAGGTAGGTCACCTGCACAAAAACGTCCAAAAGCAGTTAAAATAGATGGATTGGACGCATTATATAATGTATAGGTACTTCCTGTCCATAAATTCACATTTTGGATAAGATCGGTTCCGCTGGTTACGGCCAATGTATTTTTGTTGATCACCCATTTGGAAACAAATGCTCCAGCTTGGCCATGCGCACGAACTGCACCAACTGTTGAACCCATTTCATGATTCATTAATAAGGTAAATGTTCCATCACCGTTATCAAAAGCACCCATACCATCTCCTAAACCGCACATCGTGTATCCACCAATGGCATCGCTAGAAGTTAAAATAGATGTAACTGTTACATTAGATGCTGCCGGAATCATATATGGCGTAACAGTTGTGCTAGGGCCAGTAACAACTGCCGTTGTCGTAATTTGGGCATTGCTATTTAAAATGCACATGCAGCCCAGTGCAAATGTAATTTTTTGTAATGTTTTTTTCATTTGATAACAGTTTAGTTTGTTTATACAAAATTAGCTTGCAACAAGAAGGATGGCGTTACATACAAATTACGATTTTGTTATCCAATATTTAATAAATCCCCCTTAATCTATACATTTATAGTCCTGTACTAAATCTTCAAGTTAATTTTGGAAACAAAAACTTAACATAGCTACACTATAGTATTGGTAATCAAGTAAGATTAACTATTATACCAATTTAATTTTGGACACCAAATAATTATATCGTAATTTTACGATATAATTATGGGGATAACTAAAACAGAAGAATTTACTATTAAGCAAAACAAAATTGCTAAATACACCAAAGCCTTGGCGCACCCGGCAAGAATTGCCATACTTGAACTATTGCTAAAAAAGCAAAGTTGTATTTGCGGAGATATTGTGGATGAACTGCCACTCTCTCAAAGCACTGTTTCTCAGCATTTGAAAGAACTTAAAGCGGCTGGCATTATAAAAGGTGATATAGATGGGGTTAAAGTTTGCTATTGTATTGATGAAAAAGAATGGGAAAATGCCAAAACTTATTTAAGTACTTTTTTTGGTGCCTATATTAATAAAGCCAAATGTTGCTAAAAAAAATTACTTTAATATATCGGTAAATAACGATAAATATAAACGATTATGAAACTATCAGAATTTAAAAACCAATTAGCCAATGCGAGCGAAGTTAACTTTGAATTGCCAAACGGCAGTATTGTTCCACCTCATTTTCATGTAACCGAAGTTGGCCAAATAACCAAACATTTTATTGATTGTGGTGGAACAGTTCGTAACGAAAAAACAGTAAGCTTTCAACTTTGGGAGGCAAATGATTTTGATCATCGCTTAGCCCCGAAAAAACTTTCGGAAATAATTGCCCTTTCAGAAAAAGTATTAGGTGTTGAAGATGCGGAAATAGAAGTAGAATACCAAAGCGATACCATTGGTAAATACGGCCTTGCATTTGGTGGCAAAAACTTTTTACTAATTCAAAAACAAACCGCTTGTTTGGCAAGTGATGCGTGTGGAATTCCGCCTGAAAAACAAAAAGTAAAATTATCTACCATCCAATCAGAAAAGAAAGACACCTGTTGCGGACCTGATTCTAAATGCTGCTAATATGGAGATGCTTTTAAAATACAAAAAACCTATTGTAATTTCGTTAGGCATTGTAGTGCTAAATATAATTTTTGGCTTTGATGCCCGCTTTACCATCATTAATGTATTGTGGTTATTAGTATGAAGAATGTGTTGGTACTTTGCACAGGCAATAGCTGTCGCAGCCAAATGGCAGAAGCTTACTTAAGATATTTTTCAAAAAACAAAGCACACATATATAGCGCGGGCATAGAAACGCATGGATTGAACCCCGGCGCTGTTGCAGCCATGAAACGAGATGGTATAAACATCACAAATCATACAAGCAACCATGTGGATGAATATAAGAACATACAATTTGATCATATCATCACAGTTTGCGATCATGCCAAAGAAAACTGTCCATACATTCCCTCCCAAGCAAAAAGGCATCATCATAATTTCTTTGACCCTTCGAAAGTAAAAGGTACAGAAGAAGAAATAATGCAAGCCTTTGATAAAACCAGAAATGAAATAAGAAACTATTGCAAAACATTTGTAGAAGAAAACCTAAACTAGCATGAAAGCAAAACGTTCCATTTGGACAACACTTACCGGCGGATTAACTTCTGCCGCTCCCATTCTATTATCCTGTTGTAAAAGCGGCGCTTGTATTGGTGTTTGCGCCAGCCCGGTTGCTTCCTTATTTGGTATTTCTTCGGCCACTTTAGCAAGCTCTCCATGGATAGGTGTGATTGAACCGGTTTTAATTGCAATCAGTGCTGTTTCATTTACGGTTTCTTATTATTCTTTATATGTGTTGCCAAAATTCAATTGTAAAACAAATGGAGGCTGTGATTGCGCGCCAACCGAAAAAGAGATCCGTAGAACCAAACTCAACAAATTTGTATTTTGGTTTGGATTAATAGCCAGCGTGGGTTTCTTAAGTTATTTTGAAGTACAAAAATATAATGCGGCTAAAGCGACTACAACAGAATGTTCAACATCAAGTTGTGCGCTCGGCGAATGCGAAGTGGAAACAACTGAAGAGTGTTGCGCCGCCGGCAATTCTACAGCATGCGAAAAATAGAAACCAACCTTATGACCTTCAGTGGTATTAGGATATATTAGGTTTAACCGTTAATTAGCTATAACTTTATTCCCTTCATAAGAAGATTGAGATCTCAATCTGTTTGTACAAACTACAAGTCGACACATTTCACAATTCATTATCAAGCACAAGGTTATACATGTGGTATAGGCCATTAATTAAAACACGCTTATCGTTTGGTAAGCAAAAACAAAATGAAAAAAGGAACAGTAAAATTCTTTAACGCAGCAAGAGGCTTCGGATTTATTAAAGAAGAAAATGGACAAGAAATATTTGTTCATGCAACAGGTTTAAATGAAGATATCCAGGAAAACGACAATGTATCTTACGAAACTGAAGAAGGTAGAAAAGGAATGAGTGCAATAAACGTAAGTTTAATTTAATTTCATATATCCTAAAAAGGCAACTCTTTAGAGTTGCCTTTTTTGATTACAATATTTCAATTTGCTTAAACAAAATATAATAATCACTGGCACGGGAAGTTATATACCCGAGAACAAAATAAGTAAAGTTAATTTTGAATCCTCTGCTTTTTTTGATCCAGATGGAAAACAAATTTTGGACGACCCGCTAAATATTGCGGAAAAGCTAGAAGAAATCACAGGTATCACCGAGCGGAGATACGTAAATGCCGATCAAACTAACTCAGACATTGCCCTTATTGCATCCCAACGTGCTATTGCCGATGCCGGCATTGATAAAGAAAGTATTGACGTAATAATTCTTGCGCATAATTTTGGGAACATTTCTCACGGACGTTCACAAGTAGATATTTTACCAAGCATAGCTTCGCGCGTAAAACATGGACTAAAGATTCAAAATCCCAATTGCATAGCCTTTGATATAATTTTTGGCTGCCCAGGCTGGGTACAAGGATTAATATTGGCGCGGCAGTATATTTTAACCGAGAATTCAAATAATGTACTTGTAATAGGTTCCGAAACACTTTCACGCGCGCTCGATCCATTTGATCGCGACTCGATGATATATGGCGATGGCGCTGCGGCCGCTATTGTAAATGGAACAACTACTTCAGAAATAAGAGGGATCATTAGTACTGCTGCGCAAACCTATACGTTTGATGAAGCCTACTATTTATTTTGCGGAAGATCTAACAAAAAAGATACCAATGAAACGCATTACATTAAAATGCATGGAAAAAAAATATATGAATTTGCTTTGAGAAATGTTCCAAAAGCAATGAAATTATGTCTTGATAGATCAGGAACTCCTATTAATTGTTTGAAAAAAATATTCATTCATCAGGCCAATGAAAAAATGGATCTGGCCATCTTAAAGAGTTTTTACAAATCATACGGCGTCCCGGTTCCCGAAAATATTATGCCCATGAATATCCATAAACTAGGCAATAGTTCGGTAGCCACCATCCCTACCTTGCTCGACATGGTACTAAAAGAACAGCTTCCTGGGCATGCTCTCGAAAAAGGCGATGTTATACTATTGGCTTCGGTTGGAGCTGGCATGAATATCAACGCGGTAACTTATGTAGTTTGACGTTAAACACAAATAATAAATTTCACATCGACCTTAACGTGCATTCATTCGGAAAACAACGTTTACCTAACACCGAAAAAAAACCAACAGACCTGCAACGACCTGATTTTTCAAAACCATATCAAATACTTAATTCGCAATTCACTTACAACTTCAAAAAAATTGAACTGTACGCGGGGGTTGAGAACATTCTAAATTTCAGACAGAACCAACCTTTAATTAGCTGGCAAGACCCTTTTGGAAATTATTTTGATTCTTCATCAGTTTGGGGGCCAACAAGAGGACGCGAAATATATGGCGGCATCCGTTTTAAAATCGTTGGGAAATAAATTTTTATGATAGCTTTATTCAACTATTTCAAAAAATTCAATTCGCTTTCTAAAGAGGCCGAAAAAGCTATTTCGGAAATATGTAAAATTATTAATGTAAAGAAAAACACAGATCTACAAGCTATTGGGCATACCTGTAAAACAATTTATTTCCTTAATAAAGGTATGGCTCGTATTTATTATTTTAAAGACGGAACTGATATAACCGAAAGTTTTGCATTTGAAAATAATATCATAGCGCGTATTGAAAGTTTGTTTACCGGAAAACCTTCGCGTAAAGCAATTCAAATATTAGAAGATGCGGAAATTATAGCTATCAGCGCAACGCAACTTTTTAAACTATACGACAAATATCCCGAAATAGAACGTTTATTCCGATTGATATTTGAATCGGCGTATGTGGATACAGTAAACCGGATCGAAAGCATCCAGTTTCATACCGCCGAAGAGCGATATAAGTCGCTTATAAAAGATGCTCCAGATGTTTTAAAAAGAATTCCGCTAAAACATATTGCTTCTTACCTTGGCATTACTCAAGTAAGCCTTAGTCGCATTAGAGGCGCCAAGTGATTATTTATCATATGTTAAGTAGCTTCCTTTAACCATTGGATACCTTTGCTTTATAAATTAATGAAGCAATGGGAAATACAAGCAGCAAAGATCATTGGGAAAACGTTTATGCAACTAAAGCAGAAACAGAAGTAAGTTGGTTTCAAAACTATCCGAAAAGATCTGTTGAGTTTATAGAACAGTACAAATTGCCACTCGATGCAATTATTATTGATGTTGGTGGCGGCGATAGCCATTTTGTTGACGCTCTCATAGAAAAAGGATATCAAAATATTTATGTACTAGACATTTCATCCAATGCCATCGAACGAGCAAAAAAACGGTTGGGAATTAAGGCCAACAAAATAAATTGGATCGTAAGCGATATCATCGATTTTGATCCCAAAATAAAATTCGACTTTTGGCACGACCGTGCCGCTTTTCATTTTCTTACTTCAGAAGATAAGGTGAGTAAATATGTTTCCTTAACCGAACGATCTATTAACCCAAGCGGCTTTTTAATCCTTGGTACGTTTTCGGAACAAGGCCCAACTAAATGCAGTGCCCTAGAAGTGAAACAATATAACGAAAGTTCAATGAGTGCGCGCTTTGAAGAAAAGTTCGAAAAACTAAAGTGTATCATCGAAGATCATACCACTCCTTTTAATACCATTCAAAATTTTTTGTTTTGCAGTTTTAAGAAGAAGTAATACCGACTATCTTCCAAAAACTTCCCAACCATACCTCGCTATCATCAACGTTACGATCACCAAAAATATTTTGCGTATAAAAGCATTTCCCCTTTTTAAGGCCATGCTAGATCCTAAATAACTTCCTGCAACATTAAACACAGCCATAAGAATAGCCATTTCCAAAATAAACTGATCGTTATTAATAAAAACAATTAAAGCCGAAATATTGGTAATGCAATTGATCACCTTGGCATAAGCCGAAGCTGTAACAAATTCAAAACCTAACACTACTACAAAAGCCAATATCAAAAAACTTCCGGTACCCGGCCCAAAAAAACCATCGTAAAATCCAATGGCGGTAGCAAATAAAGATCCATAAAAAGCTTGCTTCCAAAATGCTAAACTTTTTGTTTGAACTGAACCCAGATCTTTTTTAAAGAACGTGTAAACAGCAATAGTTATCAAGATCATTAAGATAAAAGGTTTTAATGATTCGGAATTGATACTTGTTACCGTTTTTGCTCCAAAATACGAAGCAATAAAAGCAAATAACGCAATAATAAAAAGCAAAACAAAATTAAAACGTACACGTTTCACATATTGAATTGCCGCTACCGTTGTTCCGCTAAAACCTGCTATTTTATTAGTGCCAAACACAACAGGCAAAGGAAGCTTAGGGAAATTAATAAGCAAAAAAGGAAGTATTACTAAACCTCCCCCTCCAACAACCGCATCAATAAAGCCTGCTGCAAATGAAAAGATTGCCAGTAAGATCATTGTTGCTAAACCATATTCATGTATTAATTGCAGGATATCCAAACTGATACTATTTTACTACCTTTCAGTTTTTAAATATACAATAAAGAACAAACTGTTTGCTCATGAAAAAAACTTACACTCAAGAATATTGGCCTGGTCCTATTGGTTCTCTTTATAGTAATTCAAGCATTTAGAATTGAAAAAAGCAATCCCGTTTCTGATCCTGCTAATGATTTTATTGCCGTAACTCAACCCGGTGCCGAAATTGCCAGCATTCTTAAAAGCGCATGTTACGATTGCCATAGCAATACTATTACATATCCATGGTACACTAATATTGCACCTTTTTCGTGGTGGATTAAAGACCACCTTAACGAAGAACGCGATGAGCTTAATTTTTCTGAATGGAAAACCTATAAGAGCAGAAGAATGGACAAGAAAATGAAAGAGGCCGCCGAAATGGTAAACGAAGATGAAATGCCTATGTATTCATATACCATTATGCATGGAAAAGCCACACTTACTAAAGAACAAAAAGTATTATTGCTTAACTTTTTCAACTCTCTAAGAAACGGCGAAAGTGATAAACCAAAGGAGTGATTTTTTTAAAAAATTATTTTACCGAAAACTTAATATCAAAGTTAAATCCCTTTTCGTTTCCAAATTCAAACTTTGCATCTAATTGCTCAGCAAGCGACTTTATTAAAACAAGACCTAATGTATCTGCATTCATACTTTCCTGCTCAGGTAAACCGGGTCCATTATCTCTGTACGACATCATCACTTCTTTATTCAGTTGCTTTATCCAAATAGAAACTCTAAGGTTTCCTTTGGGCGTAGCGGCATGCTTAAATGAATTTGTAATAAGTTCATTCAATATCAATCCGCAGGGGATGGCATTCGATAATTCAAGATCAATAGCCTCGCATTCAAGATCAATAATAGCTTGTTTACTTCCAACCGAATCACGCAATGCGCTCACAAGATCGCTTACATACTCATTAAAATTAAGTTTTGTGAAGTTTTGTGTGCTGTAGATCTTTTGATGCACAAGCGCCATAGAAAACACACGATTTCTACATTCCTCAAGAGCTTCTTGTACTTCGAGTGACGACGATGCATTCTTTTTTAAATTCAATAAACTTGTAACAATATTCATGTTATTTTTTACCCTGTGAAATACCTCAGCCAACAAAACTTCTTTTTCACGTAAAATACTGTTGATCACTTTGTCTTGTCGCATTCCCTCGTAAGAAATTGCAGAAACAAATAAAAGCATTGTTAACAATCCAAAAAACAAATTGATGGTACGTATATTATCTAAAACTCCCGGTTCAAATTGCACCTCCATCCAATGTTCGCGCAAACCATACATTACCAAACAAGCCGAAAGAAATCCAATAACAAGAACTACGATCATGTGTAACATCATTTCCCTTCGCCCCAACAACTGAACAATGCTCATTGTCAAAGGGAAGTATAAAACAAAAGCATTTGAATTAGTACCCATTTTCAAATTGAATGAGGCAAACATCCCAAAACCAATAAAACTGAATAGGTATGCCGAACTAACATATTTGCCAAGCCAGTTACATGCTAATATTAAAGGCGCACAGATCAATGCAAGTGCACAGTCCCAAAAAAAGTACGTGTAATCAAAACTTAGAAAAATCGTAAGCCCTAAAACAACATTGAATGTTCCAAAAAGCGCAAGAAGATTTAGTTTACGAATGAAAGATGTTTCCCAAGGCTTGTGATCGGGCTTAGTTCCTATATTAGTGTACGAAATATAAAGACCCTTGAGAGACATAAGTTCTTAGAATAGTTTAATTTCTTTTTCGATCGTTGCTTTTATTAAAGGGTTTTTTGAATCCACCCTTTTTAAAATTTTTATTTCCACTCTCAAATTTTCTTTTCGCTTCGGGATCATACTTCGGAACTGGCCCCATACTTTCGGGCAAAGGTAATTTGGCAACTTCAATTCCCATCAGGGCTTCAATTTGTCCAAATTTTTGCATGTCTTTTTCATTAATGAACGTAATGGCCACGCCTTGTTTGCTGGCACGAGCTGTTCTTCCTATTCTATGTATATAATCTTCCGGATCGGGAGGCGCATCAAAATTTACAATTAAATTAATTCCGTCAACATCAATACCACGTGATAAAATATCGGTACCAATTAAAATACGCAAGCGGCGTGATTTAAAATCACGCATGATCTCTTCACGTTCTGTTTGTTCTAAGTCGGAGTGAAAAGCTTTAATAGACTTTTCGCTACGCATTAAACTTTTTTCTAAACGCTTTACATTTTCTTTAGTAGAAGAAAAAATAATGATCGATTGATAATCCTCATTTTTCAAGATCTCTTTTAAGATCAGTTCTTTTTGTGCGTCGTATAAAACATAGGCTTGTTGCAAAATTCCGGCGGCCGGTTTACTAATGGCAATATTGATGCTCTCGGGCTCATGCAAAATTTGATTTGCCAATAAGCGCATCTTTGGTGGCATGGTTGCAGAAAACAAAATTGTTTGACGTTTTTTTGGAAGATACCCAATGATCTGTTTGATATCATCAAAAAATCCCATGTCTAACATTCTATCCGCTTCATCTAAAACCAAATGTTGCAAATGTTCAAAGTTGATAGAACCATTTTGCAATAAGGCTTTTAATCTTCCGGGCGTTGCCACAACAATATCAACCCCATTTTCCATCGATTGCTTTTGATTTTCCCAAGCCATTCCGTCGCTTCCACCATAAATGGCAATAGAGCCTACCGAACAAAAATACCCTAAGCCATCTATTTGCTGATCTATTTGCAAAGCAAGCTCGCGAGTTGGAGTAATTATAAGTGTATTTAAATGCCGTGTTTCGGCCTTTAAAATATGCTGAATGATGGGGAGTAAAAAAGCAGCCGTTTTACCAGTGCCGGTTTGGGCACATGCTACAATATCCTTATTATTTAAAATTACAGGAATGGCCTGCTGTTGTATAGGAGTGGGTTGTTTATAACCCATGCTAAACAAACCTTCGAGAAGCGTTTCTTCGAAGTTAAAGTCGTTGAATGTCAAATTAGTATCAGTTGTCAATTGTGCAAAGGTACCATAATTCTTCATATGCCTCAAATGGCTTATTAACAGGGGTTTTGTGTTAAAAATGGCCTTATTTAACCTTTGCAATTCTATAATACAGAGTGCTTTTTGTAACTTTATAGGTAAGCCATGCGTCTTAGTAATGTAATCAAGCGATAGCTTTATAAATTTTAAAAAAATGAAACATTTTTTTATGATAGCATTAGTGTTTGCGGCAAGCTATTCGTTTGCGCAAGACACACTTTATACCGTAAGCGGGCAAAAAGTTGTTGCAAAAGTTGTCGAAATAAATCAAACTGAAATAAAATACAAAAAAGCCAATAATCCTGATGGCCCTATTTATGTGGTTGACAAAAGCGATGTGGCACTTATAGAATATAAGAACGGAAGTAAAGAGTTATATGGCACCGGTTCGGGTTCAAACGAAGGGGTAAATACCAACGACCAAACTATAGCAAGCAATAATGTGCAAACAAAACCGCGCATTAATGTGATCATTGGCGGAGGTTGGGGTTGGCCAATGTTTAATTCATGGAATTGGTGGGGAGGTTACAGAGTGTTTCCAAGAGTTCACCATCACCACCACAATTATTACAAACCATTTCGCAATCATCATTTTCATTACGGCCGAAGAGGAAGATAAGTCGCCACAAATAATGATTAACCGAACTGGTTTGATCAATAATTCCTAAAAAAAGTTAATGCCATAGCTTTGTTCCCGCTTAAAAGCGCCTCAATCGATTTAAATTAGTTTACCGCTTCTCGCCAAGTTAATTCTATGTAGATTTAAACAAATTAAAAATCCAATGAAAAACTTTTTACTTCTTACTTCAGCAATACTATTCTTTTCGTTTGTATCCGATAAAGGTCCTGTTAACGAAAATAACTATAAAATATATTCTTCTAAAACTTCTAAAGAAGTAACATTGAATGATATTGTTTTAGAAATGAAGAATTACGACGTGGTATTTTTTGGCGAAGAACATAACGATTCGGTTGCCCACTTTTTACAAACCGAATTATTCAAAGGATTATATGGTGCTTACGGCGATAAAACCACTTTAAGCATGGAGATGTTTGAAACAGATTGTCAGGTTGTATTAGATGAATATTTAAAAGGCTTTATTCGCGAAAAGAATTTTTTTAAAGAAGCTCGCGTATGGAGCAATTACCGAAATTACAAACCCATGATTGAATTCGCCAAAGAAAAAAAATTAAGTGTAGTGGCAGGAAATGCTCCTGCCAGATATGTGAATATGGCCGCAAGAAAAGGTTTTAATTCGCTTAACGAATTATCGGCAACAGCAAAACAATTTTTACCTCCTTTACCTTATGATACAGCAAGTGGCGCTTACTACGATAAATTCACAAATTTAATGTCGGATGGCCGAAATGCAGGCATAACTGCAAAAGACACCTCAAAAAAAGCCGCAGCCCAAAACAGCATGATGCCAAAATATATGGTGCATTCGCAATCGCTGTGGGATGCAACTATGGCCTATTCGATAAGTAAAATTTTTACGAACAATAGCGGCGCCAAAGTACTTCAATTGAACGGACGATTCCATAGCGATGAAGGACTTGGAACAGTTACACAATTAAAAAAATATAATCCTAAATTAAGAATCCTTGTTATTTCGTGCATTGATGGTGGAAAAAAATTTCCGAAGGAAATAAATGTGAACGAAAATAAAAACCTTGGTGATTATGTTATCTATACTGATCCATCGGTTCCTAGAACATATAAAGAGTAAGGTTTTTAATAATAGAGGTCTACTATAACCGTATAAAATGAGAAGATACTTTTACTTACCTCTAATTTCTAGTGCGTTTACATTTGCCCTATTCGGCTGTGCTGAGAAAAAAGAAAACCTCGAGCAATTTTCTCAACAACGAATTAAAACCATTATCGATTCCATAGGTAGTTCAAATATCATTGCGTATTTTTATGAAACGGGTGGCCTTTCGGTAATGCAATTTGAAAATAAAGAAACTCATAAGGCTCGTAAATTAGTGTAACGTTTGGGATACGCTGTTTTTACAGATAGTTTGGTTTACTTAAAATCTAATAAATTTAGGTCTCCCCGCTTAAATACCAATTACATTATAAAAAATAGCACTGTAATTTCTATTCAGCAGGTCAAAATAATTCACCCCTCCTCTAACTGGCAAGGGCAAACCCCTTGGCAGCAGCCGTATGTTGATATTTACCAAAGGTTAGATACCCACACTAAATAAAATGCTGTGCTATCCTATTTTGAATATGGCGCGAACTGTGTAATTATCAATTTCAGTTTTGTATCTCCATTTCCTTCTTTGAAAATCACCAATGTTACTACGTTAACATATAGGAGTCGCATCAAGGATTGAGCGCTGGCATAACCTCTTTCTTATCCATTTGAGTCTAAACCTATCTAAAATATTATTGTCAGCCATATATACTTCACAGCTCCTTTACTTAAGGCTATTCATGATTTTAACAATTTGGGGTTTATAGGGATTTAGCCTATATTTGGTATTCCTTAATGAAAAAAAAATTAGTAATCCTCTTGTCTTGCTGCTACTTAGTTGTGGCCTTTGGAATTACACTTAATATTCATTACTGTGGCGGAAATATTAAAGAAGTTTCTCTTTTTACTATCAGCGAAGAAGGCTGTTGTGGTTCGGAAGAAGAAAGTTCGGGATGTTGCGATGATGATGTTGCTGTTTTAAAACTAAAAGACGATCAGCGATCTTCAACATTTTTCACCATTACTCCTCAAAGCTTTCTCACAAATACTATAAATACTGAATTCACAGCATATATATTAAGTGGTGGTATTATACACATTCTTCAAAACTATCATTCTCCCCCCGTCTTTTACG
>Ga0163149_10000752_pt1 | contig 42623 bp, 37 predicted proteins | sample OliLakLV19MP5G1_FD_148604 | JGI IMG/M metagenome (GOLD analysis project Ga0163149, IMG submission 148604) | Freshwater microbial mat bacterial communities from Lake Vanda, McMurdo Dry Valleys, Antarctica - Oligotrophic Lake LV.19.MP5.G1 | ecosystem: Environmental > Aquatic > Freshwater > Lake >...
TGAAATTAGTGATTTAAAGCCCATTTACCGTTTTGATATGTAAAATTTTGTTAAAAGACATGAAAAATGAACTCCAGAAAATCACAATCGTTTTTTTTTTTGCATATTTGTGAAAATTAATGAAAAAGGTAGTAGCATATAGTCTTTTAATAATTGTTATGTTTGCTTTTAACTATAAAGCAATCAGTTATCTTCTAGATTCATCAAAAGGGTCTGTCGCCTTTGTTATTGATTGTGAAGAAGAAAAATCTGAGTCTGAAAAGTCGGATGAAAAAGAAGAGAAAAAGGAAATTTCAGAATATTTATTTCATAAAAAAGTTACTTCATTTATAGTGATTCATAAGCCATCACACGTTAGCCTCCATAAGTTTTTATTTATTCCATCTGATCACAGCCAGTCTGTATACATGCCACCCGAGTTGGCTATAATTTAATTCCTCAGGTATTCGATTTTGAATACCTTATTTCAAAACACAAATTTATTTCAAATCATAGGACTGTTTAAGTTCTTGTGTTTTTTATTATTCAATTTCTAATTTATTTAATAGATACGTTTATGAACGCTCCAAAAGGCTTAACTTTTAAGTATTTGAAGAATGATTTGCCTTCAGGCTTGGTTGTTTTTTTAGTTGCATTACCACTATGTTTAGGAATAGCATTAGCATCAGGTGCGCCCTTGTTTTCCGGAATTATTGCTGGAATAATTGGAGGCACTGTGGTTGCATTTACAAGTGGTTCTGCTTTAAGTGTAAGTGGTCCGGCAGCTGGACTTACCGTTATTGTTTTAAATGCAATTGGAACACTCGGCAGTTATGATGTGTTCTTGCTTGCGGTTGTATTGGCAGGATTGATTCAGATTATTCTGGGCTTTTTAAAAGCCGGAGTAATTGGATATTATTTTCCTTCTAGTGTTATTAAAGGAATGTTGGCTGCAATTGGAATTATTTTGATTCTGAAACAAATACCGCATGCAGTTGGTTACGATGTGGATAATGAAGGAGATTTTGATTTTATTCAAGCAGATGGACACAATACATTTTCTGAAATTTTTTATGCATTTAATTATATTCATCCTGGTGCAGTAATTATTGCCGCCATTTCACTTTTTATTTTGATTATGTGGGAGCGACCGTTTTTGAAAAAATATTCTTTCTTCAAAATTGTTCCGGGTGCATTGTTGGTTGTGGTATTGGGAATTTTGATAAATGAATGGTTTCAAACAAATAATCCGGAATTGTATTTGTCAGGTGAAAAACTAGTTCGTTTGCCTGTTGCTAATTCTGCAAAAGAATTTATCGGACAGTTTACCCTTCCCGATTTTAATGCATTTAATAATTATCAAGTTTACATTGTTGCTGTTACAATAGCCATTATAGCCAGTCTTGAATCTTTATTGAGTGTGGAGGCTGCAGATAAATTGGATCCTTATAAGCGAAATACGCCCACCAACCAAGAATTGAAAGCACAAGGATTGGGAAATTTGGTTTCCGGTTTTATTGGAGGATTGCCTTTAACAGCTGTTATTGTTCGTAGTTCTGCCAATGTAAATTCAGGTGCAAAAACAAAACTGTCGGCCATTATTCATGGTTTGCTTTTATTGTTGAGCGTTATTGGAATTGCTACCATTTTGAATAAAATCCCTTTGGCTTGTCTGGCAGCATTGTTATTAACTGTGGGTTATAAACTTGCTAAAGTATCGTTATTCAAATCTATGTTCAAATTGGGTTGGGAGCAGTTTTTACCATTTATCATTACGATTGTTGCAATACAATTTTCTGATTTGTTGAAAGGAATTGCAATAGGAATGTTTGTTGCAATCTTTTTCATTCTGATGAATGTATACAAACGAATTAAAAATACACAAGGATCGGAGAGTATGATGAAAGCACTAACACGATTGATGAAAAACAACTACAAAGCAGAGTACTATTATAAAAAACAAGAATTTAAACCAGGAGAAAAAATTGTTATTCAATTGGATGAAGATGTATCCTTTATTAATAAAGGAAGTATCGCATTTACACTAGATGATCTTCCTGAAAATTCAGACGTATTAATTGACGGAAGCAAATCACACAACATTGATATAGATGTCCTTGAAATTTTTCACAATTTCAAGAGTACGGCAGAACTAAAAAATATTAATCTAGAATTTAAAAATGTCCCTGAATTTTTAGGAGTGTCAGGTCATTAAAAAAATAAAAAAATATGAAAGCTCATACAGCGGAAACACAGGCGTCTATTACGCCAATAAAAGCATTGGAAATTTTAAAAGACGGGAATCAACGTTTTATAAAAAATTTAAAAAAAAACCGTAACCTCCTTGAACAAGCAAATGATACAAGAGAAGGTCAATGGCCTTTTGCAGTAATATTAAGTTGTATTGATAGTCGTACTTCCGCAGAGCTGATTTTTGACCAAGGTTTGGGAGATGTTTTTTCCATCCGCATTGCTGGAAATGTAGTGAATACTGATATTATTGGCAGTATTGAGTTTGCTTGCAAAGTTGCTGGGTCAAAATTAGTTGTTGTTATGGGACATACAAAATGTGGTGCAGTAAAAGGCGCCTGCGACCATGTTGAAATGGGAAATCTTACCGAATTATTATCGAAAATTCAACCCGCAGTTTATCAAGAAACGATTACTACTAAATCGGATGAGCGAAATTCAAGAAATGAACTATTTGTTGAAAACGTTGCAACGCTCAATGTGAAGCGCTCGGTAAAAATGGTCGTAGACCGAAGTTATATTCTTGAGCAAATGATTGAAAAAGGAGAAATCGCTATTATTGGCGCAAAGCAAGATTTAGAAACTGGGGTTGTTGAATTTTTTGAAGACACAATGATTTGTGGAATGTCAGATGTGAGAGCTCAAATGAGTTATTAAATATCTTAAGTAAAATATATCGCAATGAACGATACAATCGAATTAAAAAAAAATGTTACTGCGGGTAGCGTTGCGTTTGATGAAGAGCATGTTTTGCATGAGTTAAAACACTATTTGCCTACGCAAACTCCTTTGAAGGATTTTATTCATCATAATTCATTGCATGCGTTTCAAAGCATGAAATTTTATGATGCTATTTTTAAGGCATCTAAAATATTTGGTTATAAAGTAACATTACAACTGGATGATTTCAGAAAGATGTATGAAAATGGCCGAGTTAAAAAAGAGGTGCTTGATAAAATAATAAAGGATAAAAAAGGAGCCGACCAATTTTTAAACTGGAAAGAGCGTCTTCTTACTAAAGAATACAATGAGTCGATTTTTCCACGTGTTGGTGTTTTGAGAGCAAACTGGAAAACACACTACAAGATTGATTTGGATTCTTTGGTGCAACCGCTGTTATTCAGAATACTATGCAGTTATCTTGATCAGGGAATTTCTGTTTGGAATTTCCCTCAGGAGAACAAAGGCTTCTTAAATGCAATCAAAGACCTTGAGAAAAATAGTTTTATCAGCTTTTTTAAAACGAAAAGGGCAAAGAAATATTTAGAAGAAGGACTTGGAATAAAAGAGCTTTTGAAAATTGTTGTAGGTAAGGAAGCTTACTATGAACAATATTTATTCGATCAGCAGTTCAGCCACAGAGGTTGGTCCGGAATGATTGCAGCAATTGAGTCGCAACCAGCTGTGTTGCTCGACCAAAGAGTCATCTCTCTTCAAGATTTCATTGTTTTTGATTTGTTGCTTGAAATCGATGCATTGGATTATCAGTTTGGAAAGGATTGGGAACCTTTGTGTAATAAAATAAGTACTCCTCCTATTGATATTTTTGAATCTGCAGCTCAAACAGAATTGGATGAAGTACTAATGCTTTGGCAAGACGCATTTGAGTGGAGCTATTATGATGAGGTGCTTGCCGGAATTTCAGCAGGAAAGAAAAAACAAATGGCAAGTCCGGCAAAAACAAGTTTTCAGGCTGTGTTTTGTATTGATGAACGTGAATGTTCTATAAGAAGAAACATTGAGCATGTTGATTCCAATTGTGAAACATTAGCTGCTCCGGGTTTCTTTGGTGTTGAATTTTATTTTCAGCCGCAGAATGCTAAGTTCTACGACAAACTTTGTCCGGCACCCGTTACACCTAAATATCTGATAAAGGAATTAAATGCTCAGGGCGAAAGAAAACATGAGTTACTTTATACAAAAAAAAACCATACTTTTTTTATCGGAACTGTGATAACCATGTTCTTCGGATTTATTTCAGCATTAAAATTATTTCTGACGGTGTTCCGTCCCAAAATGAGTCCTGCCATTTCCAACGCATTTATTCACATGGATAAAACCGCAACGCTCACCATTGAAAATAAGGATATAAATGACAGAGAGAATGATTTGCAGATAGGCTTTACTATTGATGAAATGGCTGCAAGAGTTGAAGGATTACTGCGTGGAATTGGAATGGTTAAAAATTTCGCACCAATCGTTTATGTGATTGGACATGGTTCTAGCAGTGCTAACAATCCTCATCATGGAGCACACGATTGCGGAGCATGTAGCGGAAGACCGGGTTCAGTAAACTCACGCGTTTTTGCATATATGACCAATCACCCAAAAGTAAGAGCAATATTAAGTTCACATGGATTAGTGATACCGGATACAACACAATTTTTAGGTGGCTTACATGATACTGCTGCCGATGAGATAGAATTTTATGATGAGCAATTATTAAATGCTATAAATGCCGAAGCGCATAAAAAAAATAAATTAGCTTTTGAAGATGCGTTGGATTTAAATGCTAAAGAGCGCTCGAGAAGATTCGCATCCATCAATACAAAAGGCAGTTTAAAACAAGTGAGAAAAGCAATCAAGGATCGTTCTGTTTCTTTGTTTGAACCTCGTCCTGAACTCGGGCATGGAACCAACACATTGTGTATCATCGGAGGCAGGAATCTTACTAAAGGATTATTTTTGGATAGACGTGCATTTATGAATTCTTATTATTATCGGACTGATAATGATGCAACACTTCTCACAGGTGTTATGCGACCGATTGGATTGGTATGTGGAGGTATTAATCTTGAATATTATTTTTCACGCGTTGATAATCACAAATTGGGTGCAGGAACTAAATTGCCTCATAATGTAATGGGATTGATAGGTGTTGCCAATAGTGCCGATGGTGATCTTCGACCTGGTTTACCTCTACAGATGATAGAAGTACATGACCCTGTTCGTTTGCTTGTTATTGTTGAACATTATCCGGAGGCGGTTATGAAAGCCATTACCATTACTCCTGAAATTTATGAGTGGTATAAAAATGAATGGGTTCATATCATTGCACTTCATCCCGAAACAAATAAGTTCCACTATTTTAAAAATGGTGAATTTACAGAATACACTCCTCTTACCAAAGGGCTTGGAACAATAAAAGATATGAAGTCTTTTGTAGAAGGTGCAAAAGAAATGGAAACAAATCATATTGTGGACGCAACAAAAGAAAATTTACCAGTTTATTCACTTGAAAATTAAATAGAGTATGTCACAAGTCTTGCAACTTTTTATTTGGGTTCCACTTTTTGGATTTGTCATCAGTTTACTGCTGCCCCGAAAAAACGAACGTTTAATTTCTTCCGTAACAATTGGCACAGCCGGAATAAATCTGCTGGGTGCTGTTGCTTTTGTCACTTATTGGTTTGTGAATAAACATCCTGCATTGGATATTAAACAGTTTGTATTTTATAAAGCATATGACATAGAAATATTTCTTGATTTTTATTTCGATAAAACTACTGCTGTATTTTTAATTGTTGGAGCCGTGTTGGCTTTTTTAGTTGCTGTTTTCAGCAGGTTTTACATTCACCGAGATGCTGGTTTTAAAAGATTCATGAATAATATTCTGATGTTTTTTGTAGCCTATAATCTGGTTATTTTTTCCGGAAATTTCGAAACCTTATTTACAGGTTGGGAGATTCTTGGTATCTGCTCATTTTTATTGATTGGTTTTTACCGCGACCGATATTTACCAGTAAGAAATAGTTTAAAAGTAATTTCGCTCTATCGTTTGGGTGATATCTGTCTTATTCTCGCGATGTGGATGAGCCATCATCTGTGGCATCAGAATATCACTTTCATTAAAATGAGCGATCCTGTTGCGGTGGCATCTCTTGTCCAAGATCATTATTTGGCTGTAGTTTTTATTGCTGTAATGATTGTGGTAGCAGCAGCTGTGAAATCAGCCCAACTGCCTTTTTCTTCTTGGCTTCCGAGAGCGATGGAAGGACCCACCACTTCCAGTGCTATTTTTTATGGATCGCTTTCAGTTCATTTAGGCGTTTTTCTTTTACTAAGAACTTTTCCTTTTTGGGAAAACATTTTAGCAGTAAAAATAGTTGTCATTACAATTGGATTGTTCACAGCATTAATAGCTATGGGCATAGCCAAAGTTCAATCATCTGTAAAAACACAAATCGCTTATTCTTCTATTGCACAAATCGGATTGATATTTATTGAGGTTGCATTAGGCTGGCATGAACTTGCACTAATTCATTTTACTGCCAACGCTTTTTTAAGAACGTATCAATTATTGGTTTCCCCTTCTGTGTTAGGATACATGATACACGATATGTTTTTTAGTTTTATACCCCAAAAACATTCAGTAGGAAGCTCTTTCGTTTCTAAAATAAAGAATACGCTTTATGTTTTATCTATAAAAGAATGGAATCTGGATTTTTTAATGCACCGTTATTTATGGAGCCCTTTTAAAGGAATAGGAAAAACACTAAATTTTATTTCATCTAAAGCTGCAATTGCTTTTTTAATTGTTGTTTTTTTGATAGGTGTCTTTTTAAATTTATATCCTGAGCAAATTCATCAATCGCTATCAAAAGCAGTTCCAGTTACATTTTCTTTTTTTGGCTTAGTTATAATATTAAATGCTTTTGCTGAAAAAGGTAGTGCTTTGCGTGCTTGGTTATTTGTGGTATTAGGACAATTATTCATTACACTTTCTGTTGCTTTGTTAAGCTACGAGTTTGGAGGAATGCAAGTGTTGATTTATCTCAGCGGTTCTGTGTTGTTTGCTATTGTTGGCGCAATTTGTTTGCAAAAAATAAAAGCAATTGACAATAATATTAACCTGGATATTTTTCATGGATATTCACAAGAACAGTCTCGAGTGGGTTTTGTTTTTCTAATAGCTTGTTTGGGTGTTGCCGGATTGCCGTTTACTCCAACATTTATTGGAATTGATATTTTATTCAGTAATATTCATACTCATGATTATTTCGTGATAGGATTTACAGCATTGAGTTTTATTTTTATGGAGATTTGTGTCTTGAGAATTTATGCTCGAATTTTTCTGGGTCAATATAAAAAGGCGACTCATGCTATGGCTTACAGGTCATCTTAATCGTACTTTTAAATCGTAGTTCTATGCTCAAAGAGCCCTTGCAATTAATATTTCAAGGGCTCTTTTGCTATAAAAAATTTTCTCTTATAATTATTTTAGCACTCATTTAAGACATTCATAACTTTTATACCTCGAGGATGTGCATTTTTTGCAAACTCCACTACTTGTTCCGGAACGCGATGTCCCGGATAGTGATTAATTTCAAAAGGTATTTTAAATTGGTCAAGAATTTTTGCTGCTTCTTGCATAATAGACATATCCGATATACTGCCAATAATGATACTTGCAAGTGGCTTCATGATTTTAATGTTTTAATAGTGATTTACGTTTAGGTTCGATGCGTATTTAAGAATGGTTTGTTTGTCAATTACTTGTTCTTTTTCAATGCGGAATAAAAATTTCAATCCTGTATGTTTTAATATATATTCTTCCGATAATTTTGTTGTTTCTCCATTAAAAATAATTCCTGCTATTGGAATATTTCTGCTCACAAGTGCCTTCACAGAAAGAAGTGTGTGATTAATACTCCCCAAGTAATTGCAGGAAACGAGAATAGCTTCCGCACTAAATTTTTCAATTAAATCAATTACAAAATAATCATCGTTAAGAGGAACCATTAATCCTCCTGCACCCTCTATTATTAAAGAGTTTGATGTTTGAGGCAAAACAAATCTTTCCATATTAATTTTTACACCATCTGTTATTGCAGCAGCATGTGGTGACATTGGCTCACATAACCGATATGCCTCAGGATGAAAGGCTGATTTAGTATTGCTTATTAAAGAACGCACCTTCATTGTATCCGTATTGTCCAAATCACCAGCTTGTACAGGTTTCCAGTAGTCGGCATTTAAAGCCTCAACCAATATAGCAGACGCTACAGTTTTTCCAACATCAGTGCCAATGCCTGTTACAAAATATCGTTTCATATTACTCTTGGGTATTAAATTTTAACCTTTGTCCTGGTGAATTGCAAAAAAATATTGTTTCATTTAGATAATTATTTTGAAGTAGGTTCCTTCTCTAAAAATGAAATTGATTTTTGCAATAAAAAAATTATGTAATCAACTAAAATTACAGTGATTTCATTAACTTGAATTTTGCATGCTACCATTATTTAATATTAAGGGGGCTTTGAGTTTTTCTCTCTAATCCAATTTTATTTACCGTCTCATAGAGTAAAGTTGCGTTTACTACTAAACGGTCAAGCTCTTGCTCGAAAAATATTTCAGTATGCTCATTCCATTTTTTAGGAGAATTATTAAGCTCTCTAAAACTTTTTGAAAGTGTGGCAATGTATTCTTTTTTCTGTGGCACATCATTGATAAAAATTGGTGGATATAAATCATACATCAACATCCAGTTTTTCGCAACTCTTGTTACTCGGCCATTTCCGTCAATAAATGGATGTATTCTGATTAACTCGTGATGAAAATAAATTGCTTTGATAATTGGGTTCGTTATTGATTGCATTTGATAAAATAGTTCTGAAACTAATTGAGGAACAACGTTCTTGTCTGGACAAATATGTGCTCCTACCTGCACTAATGTCTGCCTATAACGATTTGGGTGAATAGCATTAGTTTCGGGAGAAACTAAGCGGAGAAGCTGAAATAGTTGGACTTCTTTTTCGAAATTATTATGCAGAATGATTTCATCTATCACAAAGTCAAGTGATACTTTTAGGTTTTTCAGATATTCTTTCGCTTCCTCTTCATTTTGAGCTTCCATTTGTGCGTTTTTCACACTAAGAAGTTCTTTTAGATTATTGATCCCTGATAAATAGGTATCTAAAAGGTCATCATCTAAATGATGTCGGCTATATATAATAAGCCTATAAATTGACTTTACGAGATGGTCGATTTCATTTATTTTGATTTGATTTACTTTAATTTCTTCTACTGGTAGTAATTCCATTATGTTTGTACATTATTTGTGATTATGGTGTCGTTCGTTGTGCTTACAGGTAACTTCAGTTTGTCTAAAAACTCACTAAACTGTTTAGTTTAATTATTTTTCCTTAGACAATTATTTAGTATTACTTAATCAAGAACCCCCCTTAACTGTATCTGTATTGCAAAATCACGTGCCTGTTATCTTTCCAGTAGTCGGCATTTAAAGCCTCAACCAATATAGCAGACGCTACAGTTTTTCCAACATCAGTGCCAATGCCTGTTACAAAATATCGTTTCATATTACTTTTGGGTATTAAATGTTAATCTTTGTCCTGGTATGAATTGTTGAAAATTACCATTTTCATAAATGAGATTGCCATTGACAAATGTGTGAGTTATTTTTGATTGAAATGTTTGCCCTTCAAAAGGCGACCAACCGCATTTATATAAAATATTCTCTTTACTAACTGTGTTGGGAGAATTCAAATCAATTAAAATCAAATCGGCACAGTAACCTTCTCTTATAAATCCACGATTTGTTATTTTGTATAAAATCGCAGGATTATGACACATCTTTTCTACGATTTTTTCAAGGGATATTTTTCCCTGATGATAAAATTCTAGCATTGCAATAAGTGAGTGTTGTACCATTGGCGCTCCGCTTGGGCATTGCAGGTAGCTTTTTGATTTTTCTTCAATTGTATGAGGAGCGTGGTCGGTGGTAATGATGTCAATTCTATCATCCAATAGTGCTTTCCAAAGTTCATCTCTATCTACTTTTGTTTTGATAGCAGGATTCCATTTTATTTTAGCCCCAAGCGTTTTATAATCCTCATCACAAAACCATAAATGATGAATACAGACTTCTGTGGTAATCTTTTTTTCTGTTAATGGGATATCATTTCGAAATAATTTCGCTTCTTTGGCGGTGGAGAGATGAAGTATGTGTAAGCGCGTGTTGAATTTTTCTGCTAACGCTATTGCTTTTTTTGTTGCAATAAAACATGCCTCATCCGAATGAATAAGAGGGTGATACTCAAAAGGAATATTTTCTCCGAATACTTTTTGATAATGTAGTTTGTTTTCTTCCAAAACATCTTCATCTTCGGAATGTATGGCAATAAGAATTTCAGCTTCGCTAAATACCTTTTTCATCAATTGAGGATTGGAACATAACATCATTCCTTTTTCAGTAAAATAAAGTCCGTCATCCGTAATTCCGCAAACTGTTTCAGTATTTACTTCTTTCCACGCTGCTTCATTACCAGCACTTATGCCTAGGAAGAATGAATAGTTACACCATGATTTTTTAGTTGCAATAGCGTATTTTTCTTCCAGTATATCAATTGTAAGAGCGTTTGGAATAGTATTTGGCATTTCCATAAACGAGGTGGTGCCGCCAGCAACTGCCGCTTTCGACTCTGTATAAATATCTGCTTTATGAGTTAATCCCGGTTCCCTGAAATGTACTTGAGCATCAATTATTCCCGGAAGTAAATGTTTTCCTTCTCCATCAATAACGATATAATCGGAAGCTATTGGGAAGTTTCCGATACCCTTGATAATTTCATCTTCGATTAATACATCAGCGACAATGGTTTTCCCTTCGTTGATAATGGTGGCGTTTTTGATCAGTATTGTTTGTTTCATTTTTCAACTATTTTCCATTCCTATATAAAGTTCCACTTGCCCAGGCTACACCAGCTAAGGCTTTGAGGTATTTTGTTTTCACCTCTAATAACTTGCTTTGAAACTCTATCAATTTCATTTGCCGAGCATTAATTAGGAAAATGGAACTTTCTCCGGCTTCGAATTTGATAATTTCGGCAGAGAGTAGACGGGCGTAATTGTTTGTCGCATCCTGATATAATGTCACTTGGTCTTTCAGAATAATCAACTCATTAAAATAAGTTTTAATTTTGTTCGCTACTTCAACGTTTTTAAGATCTAATTTATATTCCGCATCCTGAATTTTCAGTTTGGCTAATTTATAATTTCCTCTACCTTGATTCCATAATAATGGAAATGCAATATCAAATCCCCATTTGTAATTGGTGTTAAAAGGATTTCCAGTTTGCGGATCTGTATTAAATGCAAATTGTTCTCTACTGAGCAGATTGTAATTGACATTTATTTTGGGTTTTAGATATTCTAATTTTAAACGCCTTTCAATGTCTAACTGATTAATTTTAAGTTGCATTTGTTTTATATCGGGGTGGTATTGAGCGATGGAATTAGTAATTTGGGCAATGGAATCCAGCGTTAGTTTTGGGTTGAAATTCATAGCATCTAATGACGGTGGAATTATAGCATCTGTAAGTTCAATCGGCACCTCATTTTCTAACCACAAATGATTTGAAAGCGTTAAAGAAGTATTTCTGTAATTCAGCAGCGCCTCGTTCAGGTTAAATTGTATATTCTGCAATTGAGTGAATGCCTCCACAGTATCAATGGCAGGTATTTCGCCAAATTTAAAACTGTTGCGGAAGCCCTCAAACCTTTCCTGAGCGGCAGTTAAAGCGGTGTTTAAAATAATGTAATTATTATAGTGCATTGTCCAGTCCCAATAATCTTTGGTGGAGCGAAAAAGCAAATCATTCAACATCCCGATGCGTTCAAGTTCGCTTGCTTCGCGAAAAATCTGCGCTTGTTTTAAAACGCTCCTTCTTTCATCCATAAACAAGCCTTGCCCTATTGGCGCACTGATACCTAATACTGCCCTGCCTTCTGCGGGCATACTATGTTCAGGGTTTAACAACTCGCCACGATTAATATTGTAAGAGCCGCTTATGTCAATGCCATACCATAAAGGAACTTTAAAACCGCTTTTATTCAGAAAAAGATACTCTTGACCATCGTACTGTCTTTGATAGAGATTGGAAAAAAAGTACGGGTCAAAACCTCCGCGCGCCACCACTAAGTTTTGCTTTGCCACTTGTGTTAAGAGATTGGCTTGCTTAGCAAGTGGGTGATTTTGCAAAACAACATTAAAAAAATCATCTAATGTTAATACTTTTTTTAAATCCTGAGCGGATGATTTAGTATTGAAAAATGAGAATAGAAAAAGCAGGCAAAACGCACATTTGATTTTGACAGAAATTTTAGTGATTGATTGATTGTGCATGAATAGTAGTTATTTTATTTTTTCATTCGGCTCATAAAAATCTGGTGGAAAGCCATTTATTTGCCGCCATATTTCATACCAAACAGGAACATTATCAAGGAGTGCCATTCCGAAAACACCACCGCCCATTCGAATCTGTTTGGGCCATTCCACATCATTTTTATCGGGTGCTACTAACAATCTAAATCGTCCGTTTTCGGAAATATCCTGATCTATTGCTACTACCACTCCGCCAAATGTTCCGAATGAAGCATTGGGCCAGCCTGAAAAAATAATTGCGGGCCAGCCATCAAAAACAATTCGCACTTTTTTGTTCAAACGTGCCAATGGTATATCAACCGGGCGCACGTATATTTCTACTGCCATTTCTAAATTTGCGGGTGTAATGCTTACGATGTCATCGCCTTCTTTAATGGTTTCGCCCACCCCGACAACAAGCGCCTTATTAATATAACAATCTTGTGGTGCAGTAATAAATCGAAAACCGGAACGGATGGAATAATTCGATAATTGATTTTGCAATTTCGCCACTTCGGCATCGGCATCAAAGCCGCTAGAGTATGCACTTGCTCTTTCTGATTGCGATTTGGCTATTTTATCGGCATAATCATTTCTAATAGAATTCAATTCCATCTTAGCATTCAGTAAATCATTCTGAGTGCTGAAAACTTTATTTTCCGCTGAAATTACTTTTGCCATTGATTCCTGAAATTTTAATTCCCGTAATTCCAGATTTGTTAATGAAACCAAGCCTTGTGTATATAATTCCTGCTGACGCTTAAATTGTTTGTCGGCAATATCGTAATTGGTTTGAGTCGCTTTGAAATCTATGCTGTCAGATGTTAATTTTAAGTGAGCCTGTTGCACTTTGTTTTTTGCCTGCCTTAATTTTAATTCTAGGTTTTCGCGTAAAGCATTAATTTGATTGTCTATGGCAGCAACTTTTTCAGCATACGATTTTACACCCGATTCTTTGGCTGTAATTTGGCTTTGTGTGCGGGTTAATAATTCAGGGTCGAAATATTCAGCTTTGATTTCTGAAATAAAAACAATCGTATCGCCTTTTTTCACAAATTGCCCTTCATTTACATACCATTTTTCAATTCTACCTGGAATGGTTGCATGGATGGTTTGTGGACGGTCTCCGGGATTTAATGCAGTTACCTTGCCTCGCGATTGAATATTTTGTGTCCAGGGTAGAAATAGTACAACTATTATACAAGCTGATAAACCCAACAGCCATCTGGTTAAAAGTTTTCCTGTGTTTTTTTTTGCAATTTTTTTAAAAGATGAAAACTGTTGCAATTCCTCTGAAATAGTATATTTTTCGCTGTTTGACATTGCTTATGAGTTTAAAATGTTTTTAACCCTTTTGTCTTGCAATGCGCTTAAAACACTAGTATCCAGCACAACAGCGCCTTTGTCTAACATGATAAGCCGCTCGCATTTTTCGGCAATTTGTTTTTCGTTGGATATAATTACCAATGACCAGCGTTGTTTTTCAGACAAAAGGAAATTCATTATTTTCTCTTTCTCAGTGGCTTCAAACTGCGATAAAAAATTATCTAATATCAAAAGTTTGGGTTGTTTACAAATATTTCTTGCCAAAACAATTTTTTGGATAAATGTTTTCGGATACCTGCGATTTTCAGGAGTTAAAAGAGTTTCATATCCTTCAGGCAACGATTGAATAAATTCTTTTAAACCCAGATGTTCTGCAATATCAACTATGCTGTTTAACAAACCGGACTGCCCCATTGTAATATTATCAGTAATGGTTCCTGTAAAAATATCATCATTATAAAAACAGCAGGCAATCTGTTTAGTTAAATCAGACGGAGAAAAATTCTGTAATGGAATATTATTGTAGCTGATGGAGCCGGTGTAGTCGGAATAAATGCCTGATAAAAGATGCAGCAGGGTTGATTTTCCCGAAGCATTTCCGCCTACAATACATATTTTTTCTCCGGCTTTAATTTCAAGATTAATATTTTCCAAAGCTTTATGATTATTATCAAATGCCGCATAACTTAATTGGCTTACCTCAATAGAAATGCCCTTGTCTGACTCTGGCAGATTGAAATCAATGTCCTTTCCTTCTTCAACAGGCATTGATAATACTTGCGATATTTTTTCCATTCCTACCAAAACATCATACACAAACTCTAGCGTTAGAATAAGTTTTTCAATAGCGTTAACTATAATAAAAATGATAATTTCGACAGCCACAAACTGTCCGAGATTCAATTCCTTATTAACTACTAGCAATGCGCCAAGAACCAACAAACCGGTAATGATAAGTGTTTTAAAAATTATTACGGCTGTATATTGTGTAACTAAAACATTGAAGTGTTTTTTACGTGCGTCTAAATAACTGCTCACCTTTTTATCAATATTGGTAATTGCAATATTTGGATATGGCATTAATTTGAAAGTAATTAATGACCGCCCTAGTTCCTGAAGCCAATGCGCTACTGCATATTTATAGGACGACTGTTCCATTTTTGTTTCTAATCCTTTTTTACCGGTGAATTTAAACAGCACATAAATAAATATCAGTAGTAACAAGCCGAAGAAAACAAAAACCGGATGGTAAACCGAAAGCAGCATCAATCCGAAAATTATGGTTATTATTGATGTAGATAAATCAATAATTATTTTCGGCAATCCTTTTTCAACTGTAAGAATATCGAAGAAGCGGTTGATTAATTCTGGAGGATAAACCGAAAGCACACGCTCTATTTTAAAACGGGGAATTTTAAAAGCGAACTCAAACGATGTACGGGTGAAAATTCTGCGTTGGATATCCTCAATTATCTTCAATTGTATTATCTGCAATGCACCTGAGAAAAATATTGCAATGCTCACAATAAAAATCAACACGAATATTGAAATTGATAATTGCATACCCATCATCTGACTTATAATGCCCTGAATTGCCAGTGGCAAAGACAAGCTTATAATTCCGGAGAAAATGGCGAATACATAAACCCTGTATATGTCTTTTTTATCAAGTTCAAGCATTCTGAAAAATCGCTTCAGGGGCTTACCTTTTAGTTTCGGATCGTCAAATACACCATTGTTAATGGAATCTGTTTGTTTCATTTTTTTATTTATTCGATGCTTTCTCTAATCTATCATTAATAGCTATTCCAATACCAACATTTGGAACACGTTCTGCAATGATTCTTTCTAAGTTTAAACTGTCTAACCGATGCATCGCTTTATAAAAGTTATGTGCCGCTTCATCAAGGTTTCCAGTCAAAGATAATACTTCCTGATTGTCTTTAGGAATAAAAGGACATGGATTCTTAAATGCAAGAATTCCAGTACCGGTTTGCGGAAATATTTTTAACAATGCCTCTACATTGTTGGTTAAATACAGTGAAGTATTAGGGGCATAATGTGAAGGGAGCATTCCGGGGCTGACTGGAACTGCAATATGCTTATTGTTTATTTCAACTTTACCTGCAATTTTTTTTATTGCTTCGGGGCTTATTGCTCCAACTCGATAAATTATAGGGGTATCACCATCAAAACCCACAATGGTTGATTCAATTCCTTTTGTGCAGGATCCGCCATCAAGTACGTAATCAATTTTTCTGAATAGTATTCTTTTCACATCTTCTGCCGATGTAGGGCTAATATAACCGAATGGATTTGCGCTTGGTGCTGCAAGGGGAAAAGAGAGTTTACGTAATAACTCTATTGCCATAGGATGGCTTGGAATACGTACTGCAACATCGGGCAAACCGGCAGTTACAATATCGGGAATAGCGCTGTTTTTTGGCAGTAATAAAGTGAGCGGTCCCGGCCAAAAATGTCTAGCTAACTTTTCTGCTATTGCCGGAATATTTTTTACATATTTATTTAATTGTATTGTATCGGGCAGGTGTATAATAAGTGGATTAGTGAGCGGGCGTTTTTTTATCTCATAGATTTTTGTTACAGCGGAAATACTAAGTGCGTTTCCTGCCAATCCGTATACGGTTTCGGTTGGAATAGCAATTACTTGGTCATTTGCAAGCATTGCAGCTGCGGTTTCAATATCTTTACCTATGAATGTCATTATGCTGTTTTATTTAATTGCATTTTCATTAATTAAACTACCATTAAGTCTACAAACTCATCTACCGGAGTATTTGCAAGCTTGTGATAATCCAAAGAAAGATCTAAAATAATTTGCTGTTGTCTTTCAGGAAATTTTCGTGCTAGATTAATTTTAAATTTTTTCAATAATTCAGGTATCCCTTCTTTTCGTCTGCGTTTGTGTCCAATCGGATATTCTACTACTACTTCTTCTAGTATAGTTCCATCATTCAGCTCGATAGTCAAGGCATTTGCAATAGAACGTTTTTCAGGGTCGTGATAATCTTTAGTGAATTGTACATCTTTTACACAATTAATTTTATCGCGCAGCACATCAATTCTATTATCTGATGCTATATTGTCTTCGTAATCCGCAGCAGTCAATCTTCCATAAATCAATGGAACTGCAACCATGTATTGAATACAGTGGTCTCTATCCGCAGGATTATTCAAAGAGCCTTTTTTGTCGATAATGCGAATAGCTGCTTCGTGTGTACGAATGGTTATTTTTTTTATATCATCAGTTGTTTTGTTTAATGTTTTTAGTTTAGCATGCAAAGTCATAGCTGCTTCAACAGCGCTTTGCGAATGAAACTCAGCGGGAAAAGAAATTTTAAATAGTACGTTTTCCATTACATAAGAACTATACTCACGTTGAAATTTAAATTCTTTGCCTTTAAATAACACATCATAAAAACCCCAGGTTTTTGCTGTTAATACTGAAGGATAACCCATTTCACCAGTTTGTGCAATTAATGCTAACCGCACTGCACGGGAAGTTGCATCCCCCGCTGCCCATGATTTACGGCTGCCTGTATTCGGTGAATGACGATAGGTTCGTAATGCTTGTCCATCAACAAAAGCGAGTGATACTGCATTAATTAATTTTTCTCTTGTGAGCCCTATCATTTTTCCTACAACTGCTGTAGAAGCTATTTTTACTAAAACAACATGGTCTAAACCAACTTTATTGAATGAGTTTTCTAATGCCAACACACCTTGTATTTCGTGTGCTCTTATCATAGCATCTAACACATCTTTTACGAGTACCGCAGGTTTGCCATTTGCAACAGCTGTTCTTGAAACCCAATCAGCAGTAGCAAGAATACCACCGAGATTATCGGAAGGGTGTCCCCATTCGGCAGCTAACCACGTGTCGTTAAAATCAAGCCAACGTATAATTGTACCAATGTTAAATGCTGCTTGTATTGGGTCAAGTTGAAATTGAGTGCCAGGCACTTTTGCTCCGTTAGGAACAACAGTGCCTTGCACAACAGGTCCTAATAATTTAGTGCATGCAGGGTAAGTGAGTGCTTCGAAACCGCACCCTAATGTATCTAATAAACAATAGTGTGCTGTTTGCCATGCAAGTTCATTTTTAATTTCATAATTAAGTACATAATCTACTATGTCCGTTAATACTTTATCGGGTTGCGGTCTTTCATTTGAGATGTGTGCTGACATATTTTTTATCTGTTTTGAATTAGTGTAAATGCTTTATTTTCTGGTCCGATGTAATTTGCGCTCGGACGGATTATTTTTCCATCTTGGCGTTGTTCAATAATATGTGCACTCCACCCAGTAACACGAGATATTACAAATAGTGGTGTAAATAATAATGTGGGAACGCCCTTGAGATGATAGGCAACTGCTGAGAACCAATCAAGGTTAGGGAACATTTTTTTTTCATCCCACATTAATTTTTCTAAACGTTCAGCAATGTTAAAGAGAAGCATGTCGCCTGCTTCTTCGGATAATTGTTTAGCTACTTTTTTTATTATCGCGTTGCGAGGGTCAGAAATTGTATAAACAGGGTGTCCGAAACCAATGATAATTTCTTTTTTTTCTAAACGACTGCGAATATCTTTTTCAGCTTCATCGGGTGAACCGTACCTGCTTTGAATATCATAAGCTACTTCATTTGCTCCTCCATGCTTAGGACCTCTTAATGCACCGATAGCTCCCGTTATTGCAGAATAAATATCTGACCCTGTACCAGCAATAACTCTACTGGTAAAAGTGGAAGCATTAAACTCGTGCTCTGCATAAAGGTTAAGCGATATTTGCATTGCTTTCGCCCAAGATTCTGAAGGTTTTCTGCCGTGTAAAAGATGTAAAAAGTGTGCGCCTATACTATCATCGTCTGTTTCTACTTCTATAACTTTTCCATTGTGAGAGAAATGATACCAGTAAAGAAGTGCTGAACTGAAAGAGGCTAAAAGTTTATCGGCAATATCTCTGGCTCCTGCAACATTATGGTCGTCTTTTTCAGGTTGTATACTACCAAATGCTGAAACGGTAGAGCGCATAACATCCATTGGGTGAGCAGATGCCGGTATTTGTTGCAGAATATTTTTTACTGAATTAGGTAATCCGCGAAGGGATTTAATTTTCGTTTTATATGCTGCTAATTGCGCTTTATTAGGCAGCGCACCATGGATAAGAAGATGCGCCAATTCTTCAAATTCTGCTCCTTCGGCTAGGTCAAGAATATTATATCCCCGATAATGTAAATCATTGCCACTTTTACCTACACTACAAATGGCTGTGTTACCTGCTTCCACTCCTGAAAGCGCAACACTTTTTTTAGGCTTACAGCCTGTTGTTTCTTTATTGTCCGACATTTTTGTCTTTTTTAAAAAGTGTGTCTAATTTTTGTTCGTAAACGTGATAACCGATGCTCTTGTAGAGTTCTTCACGGGTTTGCATTGTGTGTAATACATTTTGTTGGGTTCCGTCTTTACGAATATGCTGATAGACATTTTCAGCTGCTTTGTTGGCTGCACGGAAAGCTGAAAGCGGGTATAAAATCAATCCTACACCTGCATTTTTTAATTCATCCACCGTATACATTGGTATCATCCCAAACTCTGTGATGTTTGCTAATACAGGTATTCCTGTAGCATCCACAAATTTTTTGTAATACGTTAAATCAGGAACAGCTTCAGCAAAAATAAAATCTGCTCCTGCTTCTTTGTAAGCCACTGCACGTTCCAGTGTTTTTTCCAATCCTTCATTTGCAAAGGCATCGGTTCTCGCACCTATAACAAAATGTTCATCTGTTCTGGCATCTACGGCTGCTTTTATTCTATCTACCATTTCTTCCTTGGTCACCACTTCTTTGCCTGGACGATGCCCGCATCGTTTAGCGCCTACCTGGTCTTCAATATGCAAGGCTGCAGCTCCGGCTTTTATAAGTGATTTTACAGTCCGTGCCACATTGAATGCAGAAGAACCAAAGCCAGTATCTACATCTACTAAAAGAGGTAAATCTGTTACGTTGGTAATGCGATTAATGTCAATCAGTACATCTTCTAATGTGGTTATACCTAAATCGGGAATACCGAGTGAGCCTGCGGCCACTCCTCCTCCTGAAAGATAGATGGCATTGAAACCTGCCTGCTCGGCTAATAAGGCGTGATTGGCATTAATAGCGCCTACAATCTGCAGGGGCTTTTCTTTTTGCATGGCTTCCCGAAAAAGAAGTCCGGGAGAGCTGGTGTGATTTGATGTTTTCATAGTTTATAAATTACAAAGTAGCCTTTTCTTTCATCGAAATACGAAGTTGTTTTGCAGCTTCAAGATTCATATTGCAGATATTTCCTATTGTTTTTCAATTCTTTTACAAAGAATGGCATATTATTATTTTTTCAAGGATTACAAAAATCACAAAATCTTGCGTCACTATATTTTTGATTGTCGGGATACTCAATTTCTTTTTTATGATTACATTTTTTACACTGGTAAATATGTTTTGAAATTGCTCTTGTTGGAAAAAAACAATTTTCGCAAGGCAATCCTTTTATCCATTCTGTAATTTCAAAACCGGGCCAACTACAGTGCGGACATAAACTTTTTATTTTGTTAAGCAGATTAGTAGTCGCTTTTTCAATCACTTTCATTCTCGTAGGATTATACATGGCACGCATATCAGTTTCGAGATGCGCTTTCCCATCCAAAGAAAATTTCAGGGCATCAGCAATGGCTGATTTCAATGCTTCGGGTGAAGTTATTCCTTTGGCTGCTACTTTGAGTTCGCCTTTAGAAAAAGGGTATTTAACTACCAAGCCGTGTTGTGGGAATCCAATTTTTTCAGCGAATGCAATTGCCTCTTTATAATTTGTTACTTCAGTTTCTGAAAAATTAGTATCGGTGGATAATTCCCACCCTGCTAATTCAATATTATTTTCAGCATCCACTAACAATACTAATTCAATATCTGCCGGAACAAAATAAATGCTGGGATGGGGAACAAAGCTTCCTTCGCTTGCAATGCCAATCGCCTTACCTGTAATTTCAATTGCTTTAAGAGCTTTTGCTCTAGCCGCTTCAAGCTGTGAACCTTGCCGTGCTATTTCGTTTGTAAATGTGCCTAATAGATCGGTATCAAAAGTTTTTTCTACTTGTAAGCACATGCCCGTTTCCTGCAAGACAGGAAAAATAACATTTTCTTTGCTGTGCTTGGTCAGTAATACGGCTGTTCGGTTATTAAATAGTTCCATTTGTATTCTCGTATCAGCACCCTATTCATTGGCAGGCAACAACATATTAAAATTTTGAGGTGAAATAATTATTTTTGAATTTGGCGATAGGGATAATTGTTTTAAGGCCTCAATGGTTTGCCACTTAATAATATTTGGATTAATGCTTTCCGATAAAATTTTATTGGCTGCGCTTGCGCCTTCGGCTGCAATTTGTTTTCGCTCCGCTTCTTTTTTCTCTTGCTGTAGAACAAATTCCATACGCTGTGCATCTTGCTCGGCTTGTAGTTTTAATTGTATAGATTGGTATAAGGCATCAGGTAACTTAATACTCTTCAATAATACCGCTTCAATTACAAAACCTCTTTGTTGCAATTTTTCAGACATGAGTTGTGTAATTCCATGTTCTATTTTGGATCGTTCGCCAGAGTGCATATCTTTGGCAAAAAATTTTGCACATATATCTGCCGCTGCCGATCTAAAAACTGGCAAAATAATATTTGTTTCGTAATCCATTCCTATGTTACGCAACACACTTGTAGCGCTATCGGGTATTATATGATATAGAATAGAAATGCCGGATTGAATATTTAAACCTTCTTTTGAAGGGAGGTCCAACATGACTTCCAGATTTTCTGTTCTGATAGGGATCTTTAAAACCGTAGTGATAAATGGGTTAAACGCTACAGCGCCTTCGTCATGAGAAGTGCGGCTTAATTTACCTAAAGTTCTTTTTACGCCTACTTCACCATTTCTGACAATGGCGCATGAAGTTAGCAGAAGTGCTGATAACAGTACGAGTGATGTTTTCATTTTAGTTTATTTTTAATTTTAATTTGTTCCTGCTCCTTTTTCTTTTCAGTTTCGCCCCGTTTTTAAGGGGTTGCCGGTCTTCGATAATTACTCTATAATTTTAATCATTGTCCATTTTTTTAAGCGTTACTCACTTGTTAGCCCGGTAAAACTAATGCGTTACTGCGATATAATTCATGTTCATTCAGATGCACATAGCCCAATTGGTTCGTTAACATTCCTGTATTGCCTATTGTAAAGTCTGGCGTATTAGTGTGATGGTGTCCGTAAATCCAATAATCCGCTTGTGATTCAACAACAAAATCGTAAAGCTCCACTGCAAATGCTTCATTAATATTGCTGTTTTTATATTGAGGTGGATAGTTTTGCATTGTTGGAACGTGGTGAGTTACTATAATGCGTTGCTTGTCGGATTTAACAGCTAATGCCGGTTTTAAAAATGCTAAATCCATTTTATGAAGTTGGTTAAAATTGATGGCTGTAAGTTTTTTACCATTACATTTTATCAACGAAAAATCAGAAACACTTCGCTCAATAACTAAATGGTTAGGCACACTTATATGGCTCCAAAGTGTACTGAATATTAATTCAACATTTTTGTACGTAATAACTCGATTGTTGAGCAGAATAACATTCTCTCTTATTTTTTCATGTAACGGAAACTTAAAATTATCTATGCTATTATGATAATACTCATGGTTTCCGGGTATCCAATAGGTCTGTTGAAAATTATCGGAGAGATAATCAAAAAACCAGTTGAATTTATGCTGCAAAGCAAACGGTAAAATATCTCCTGCCAAAATCAGTATTTCTCCTATTGGTTTTATAGGATTTTGTTTCAGAAAACTTTCATTTTCCCTAAACTCAAGGTGAAGGTCTGAACAGTATTGAATTTTTAGAGGCATTATACGTTTAAAAATTATTATTTTACTGCTGAATTATTGATGAATTTGTTTCTTCAAAGCGAAAATTAAAATTTAAAGTCCTCCATAAATTTTGTTGTGAAATCACCCTTCCTAAATTGTTCATTTTCCATAATTTTAATATGCAGGGGAATAGTTGTTTTAATCCCTTCTATTACATATTCACTTAATGCGCGGTGCATTTTGGCGATGGCTTCCTCTCTTGTCTGAGCAACAGTAATAAGTTTTGCTACCATCGAATCATAGTTGGGAGGAATTACATATCCAGAGTATATGTGCGAATCTACCCGAATGCCATGTCCTCCTGGTGTGTGTAAGTTTGTTATTTTTCCGGGGGATGGCCTGAAATTCTGGTATGGATCTTCTGCATTAATCCTACATTCAATTGCGTGAAGTTTTGGCAGGTAATTTTTACCTGAAATAGCTATACCGGCAGCAATCATTATTTGTTCTTTTATTAAATCGTGGTCAATTACTTCTTCGGTGACTGTATGTTCAACCTGAATACGGGTATTCATTTCCATGAAATAAAAGTTGCGGTATTTGTCCACCAAAAATTCAACGGTGCCAACGCCTTCATAATTTATGAAATTGCAGGCCTTAATTGCAGCTTCGCCCATTTTATCTCTCAACTCATCGGTCATAAACGGAGAGGGAGATTCTTCAATAAGTTTCTGGTGTCTTCTTTGTATGGAGCAATCCCGCTCTGATAAATGACAAGCAGTGCCGAACTGATCGCTCGCTACCTGAATTTCGATGTGGCGAGGCTCTTCAATATATTTTTCCATGTACATACCGTCATTCCCAAATGAAGCCTGCGCTTCTGTTTTTGCGGATTCCCATGCTTTTTGCATTTCATCTTCCTGCCAAACAATACGCATTCCTTTTCCACCACCGCCTGCTGTTGCTTTCATCATTACCGGATAGCCAATTTCTTTTGCTGTTTTTTTAGCATCATCCAGGTCTACTAATAATCCACCCGAACCAGGGACAACGGGCACTCCTGCTTTTATCATGGTTTCCTTGGCGGTTATCTTGTCACCCATTTTATTAATATGCTCAGGAGTGGGCCCAATGAATTTGATATTATGTTGGGTGCATATTTCGGCAAATTTTGCATTTTCTGATAGGAATCCGTAACCTGGATGAACCGCATCAGCATTGGTTATTTCTGCAGCAGCAATTAATCGGGAAATATTCAAATAAGATTCTTTGCTTGGAGGCGGACCTATACACACTGCTTCGTCAGCAAACCTGACATGTAAACTTTCTTTATCTGCTGTTGAATAAACGGCTACTGTTTTTATTCCCATTTCTTTGCAGGTGCGAATTACTCTTAAAGCAATTTCACCACGGTTCGCAATTAGTATTTTTTTAAACATATTTTTAAATTTTTATGATGGGTTAATTAAAAACATTGGAGCTTCGTATTCTAAAGGGGTCATGTCTTCCGCCAATATTTTTACAATTGTTCCCGATACTTCCGATTCTATTTCATTAAAAAGTTTCATTGCTTCAATAATGCAGAGCGGTTGACCTATTTTTATTGTGTCGCCAACATTTGCAAATGCCGGTTTTCCAGGAGCGGAAGTGCGATAAAAAGTGCCTATCATTGGTGCTTTAACAATATAGTATTTTGATTCATCTGTTTCTGGTAAAGGCGTAACAGATTCTTTTTGTACCGGAATTGTTTCTGCGGGATTAGAACTTACGATTGGTGTTGCCTGAACCGGAACGGGCGAAGTTGCTTGCAAATAAGGAGCAAATTCTGTAATTATCGTTTCTTTTTCCGAAGACGGATTTTTAATTTTTATTTTAAAATCTTCAATCTCCAGTTCTATTTCGCTTACACCCGATTTTGCAACAAACCGGATAAGGTTTTGTATTTCGTTTAATTTCATAGCGTGTTTATTTTTTTGTCAGTGTTTTTTATTTACTCAGATAAAGATTTCGCTCAGAATATATTTTCAGGAAAAACTCATCGTGCAGGTCATCAATGAAATAAATTTCTTCTCCGGTTGATTTCATTTCAGGGCCAAGCTCCTTATTTACTTCAGGGAATTTACTGTAAGAAAAAACAGGAATTTTTATGGCATATCCTTTCTTTCGCGGAGAAAATTTAAAATCGCTGAGCTTGTTATGCCCGAGCATAATTTTAGTGGCATAATTTACATAAGGTTCATCGTAAGCTTTTGCAATAAACGGAACAGTACGGGATGCACGCGGATTGGCTTCAATTATATATACTTTTTCGTCTTTAATGGCGAATTGAATATTGATTAAACCAATAGTTTGCAATGCCAGCGCAATTGTTTTGGTGTGTTGTTCAATTTGTTCGATAACATTTTTGCTTAGTGAAAAAGGAGGAAGCACAGCGTAAGAATCGCCAGAATGAATTCCTGCGGGTTCAATGTGTTCCATAATGCCGATAATATAAACATCGGTACCATCGCATATCGCGTCTGCTTCCGCTTCAATTGCATTTTCAATAAAATGGTCGAGCAATACACGATTTCCAGGTATGTCCTTTAATAAATTTACCACATGCTGCTCCATCTCCTGTTCATTGATAACAATTTTCATTTTTTCGCCACCGAGCACATACGATGGTCTTACAAGGAGTGGAAATCCTAGTTCTTTTGTGTGATTTAGCGCTTCATCGGCTGTTTCGGCTACAGCAAACAAAGGGTAAGGAATATTATTTTCTTTTAAGAGTGTAGAAAATTTCCCCCTGTCTTCGGCAATGTCAAGTGCTTCATAACTTGTTCCGATAATTTTTATTCCATACCTGTTTAATTTTTCCGCCAGCTTCAAAGCAGTTTGTCCGCCAAGCTGAACAATTACGCCTTCGGGCTTTTCATTTTGAATGATGTCGTAAATATGCTCCCAAAAAACGGGTTCGAAATAAAGCCGGTCGGCAGTTGTGAAATCAGTTGATACAGTTTCGGGGTTACAGTTAATCATAATGGTTTCATACCCGCATTCTTTTGCTGCAAGTACACCATGAACACATGAATAATCAAATTCAATTCCTTGTCCTATACGATTTGGACCTGAACCCAATACAACTATTTTTTTTCTGTTTGTTGGTATCGCTTCATTTTCTTCTTCAAAAGTGGAATAGAAATAAGGAGTTTTCGCTTCAAATTCGGCAGCACAAGTGTCAACCATTTTATAAACACGCTTAATATTAAAATCCTCACGTTTCTTATATACCTCACTTTCAAGGCAGCGAAGCAGATGTGCAATTTGACGATCAGCATAGCCTTTTTGCTTTGCTTCAACTAATAATGCGCGCGGAATAGTTGAAATGGAATATTTTTCTATCTCTCGTTCCAACACAATTAATTCTTCTATCTGATGCAAGAACCAGGGATCAATATGGGTAAGATGATGAATGGTTTTGAAAGGAATGCCCAGTTTAAATGCATCATAAATATGAAAGAGGCGATTCCAGCTTGGATTTTCAAGACTATGTAATATTTCTTCTTGTTTTGTTAATTCTTTTCCATCGGCACCGAGTCCGTTTCTTCTTATTTCGAGCGATTGACAAGCTTTCTGCAATGCTTCCTGAAAACAACGACCTATTCCCATTGCTTCACCAACTGATTTCATTTGAAATCCCAGTCTTCTTTTGGCTCCTGGAAATTTATCGAAGTTCCATCTCGGTATTTTTACAATTACATAGTCAAGGGTTGGTTCGTGCAGCGCAGAGGTGTCTCCTGTAATAGGATTTTTCAATTCATCAAGATAATAACCGATAGCAAGTTTCGCTGCTATTCGTGCAATAGGATATCCGGTTGCTTTTGAAGCAAGTGCAGAAGAACGTGAAACTCTTGGATTAATTTCTATGGCTACTATATCTTCCTTTTCATCCGCGCTGATTGAAAACTGAACATTGCATCCTCCGGCAAAGTTACCAATGGAGCGAATCATCAGTATTGCCATATTCCGCATTTTCTGATATGTTGAGTCTGAAAGTGTCTGTGCAGGGGCAACAGTAATAGAGTCGCCTGTATGAATGCCCATCGGATCAAAATTTTCGATGGAACAAATAATTACAACATTGTCGTTGGAGTCGCGCATGAGTTCCAGTTCATATTCTTTCCATCCGATCAGCGCTTTATCAATAAGAACTTCGTGGATTGGTGATGCGTGCAACCCCCGGTTTAAGGCTTCGTCAAAATCCTCCCTTTTATAAATTACTGCACCACCGGTACCGCCTAAAGTAAAAGAGGGTCTTATTACCAAAGGAACTCCAAACTCCTGAGCAATTTCTTTTCCTTCTAAAAAAGAACGACAAATTTTTGCCGGAGCTGTTCCAACTCCTATCTCATCCATTTTTTTTCGGAATAATTCCCTGTCTTCGCAAGTATTAATTGCGTTGACATCAACTCCAAGCATCCTCACTCCGTACTTTTCCCAGATACCCATTTCCTCGCACTTGATGGCAAGGTTCAATGCGGTTTGTCCGCCCATAGTAGGTAAAACAGCATCAATGTTTTTTCCTTCCTTTTTTTTCTCTTCAAGAATTTTGATTATCGAATGATGATTTAGAGGCCAAAGGTAAACGTGGTCGGCAGTTACCTTGTCCGTCATAATGGTTGCCGGATTGGAGTTTATAAGTGAAACTTCAATTCCTTCTTCCCGAAGTGAGCGTGCTGCCTGTGAGCCGGAGTAATCAAATTCACATGCCTGTCCTATAACAATTGGTCCACTACCAATTATTAAAACTGATTTTATGCTTTGGTCTTTAGGCATTGTTTGTATTTTCTTTTGAAATTCCCTTTTCAGGATTCTGATAAAGTTTCAATTTATTATAAAGTGCCTCGTCATTTGCACCAAGCATTTGGAGCGCAAGAATACCGGCATTTTTTGCTCCATTCAATGAAACCGTTGCTACCGGAACGCCTGCAGGCATTTGTAAAATAGAAAGCAACGAATCCAATCCATCAATTGAATTAGTTGTTTTTACAGGTACTCCAATTACAGGCAAGGGCGAGATGGATGCAACCATTCCCGGCAGGTGAGCGGCACCTCCCGCTCCGGCAATAATTATTTTAATGCCAAGTTTATGAGCGGTGTTAGCAAACTCAAACATTCTGTCGGGAGTCCGGTGGGCTGAAACAATATTTATTTCAAATGGTACTTCAAATTCGTTAAGAATTTCAGCAGCTTCTTTCATTACAGGATAGTCAGAATTGCTTCCCATAATTATACTTACTAATGGTTTTTTCATGCGATGACTTTTAAGTGGTTAATAATATATTCTGCTTTCTTTTTTGCATTTTCAATGGAGTTATCAAGAATGGTGATATGTCCCATTTTACGATATGGACTGGTTTCTGTCTTTCCGTAAAGGTGTATTTTTGCTCCTTCTATTTCCATACATTTTTCAAGTCCTTCATATTTTACTGCACCTTTGTATCCGGGTTCGCCAAGAATATTCAACATTACCGAAGGCATTATCATTCCTGTGCTTCCAAGCGATAAGCCTAATATTGCTCTCAGTTGCTGTTCGTATTGAGATGTAAAAGCGCTTTCAATGGTGTGATGTCCGCTGTTGTGGGGGCGAGGAGCCACTTCGTTAATAAGCAGTTCATCATTTTCATTCAAAAATAGTTCAACCGCAAGTATTCCCACAATATCAAAAGCCTTGATTGTTTTAGTTGCTAATGTTATGGCACTTTCTGCGATATTGTCACTAATTTGTGCAGGACAAAAAAGATATTTTACAAGATTGGCTTGTTCGTCAAATATCATTTCTACAGGTGTAAAACAATTCACATTGCCGAAAATATCTCTTGTAGCGATGACCGACAATTCTTTTTTAATTTTCACTTTTTGTTCTATCACACAAGGCGCATCCATCAGCTTGTGTATATCATCCGGAGTATTTATTACTGCTACACCTTTTCCATCATATCCTGCTTTGCGAAGTTTCTGTACAAATGGAAATGAAATTTCTCCATTTGTGATTAGCTCCTTCACTTTCTCTTTGTTTTCGCATAAGATATAAGGCGGACTTTTAAGAGTGTTTTTTACATAAAACTCTTTTTGCAATCCCTTGTCCTGAATGATTTGTAGTGAAAGCGGATTAGGGTGTACTGTTTTGCCTTCTTCAGCCAGTTTTATCAACGCTTCTGTATTTACATTTTCAATTTCAATGGTGATAATGTCGGCCAACTGGCCGAAGCGATAAACTGTTTCGTAGTCATTATAATTGCCGGCATGAACCTGGTTGCAAACCAATGATGCTGAACAGTTTAAGGAAGGGTCAAGTACAATTGTCTTAAGGTGCATGTTAGCAGCGGAAATACAAAGCATTTTACCTAATTGACCACCGCCAAGTATTCCTATTTTTTTGTTGTAAAAATTATTTAGCTCCATTTTCTTATTCTATTTGCTGTGGTTCTTTTTATATCATTTCTTAACAGTTTTCATTTGGATAATGTCCACCAAAAATGCGAATGCCATTGAGAAATAAATATATCCTTTTGGTATTTCAAAATGTAAGCCCTCAGCTAGTAATGCAACGCCTATCATCATCAGGAAACATAGTGCGAGTATTTTAAAAGAGGGGTGTTTATTAATAAAGTTGTGTATCGGTTTGGAGGCGATGACCATAATTATAACAGCAACAATTACGGCAACGTACATAATCCAAAGCTGATCCACCATGCCAACTGCTGTAATGATGGAGTCAATTGAAAAGACTAAATCAAGTATGAGAACCTCTAAAAGCAGTTGCCGAAATGCCACTGTTTTATTTCCTGTTGGTTTATCGCTGTTGGCAATTTCTGTTTTGTGGTAAATTTCTTTGGTGCTTTTATAAATCAAGAAAAGACCACCGGCAATTAAGATTAAACCTTTTCCACTAATGTCTTTATTGATAATGGTAAATAAAGTCTGATCTAGTTTTAATATCAATGAAATAAATGCTAATAAAATTAACCGAAATATTACAGCCAAACCTATTCCCCAGTATCTTAATTTGTCTCTTTGATTTTCGGGAAGTCTATTGGCTAAAATGGATATGAAAATAATGTTGTCAACGCCCAAGATTATCTCTAATGCGATTAAGGAAAACAAAGGAATTAAGACATCTTCTATCATTTTTTGTTACGCTTTATTATTTAAGCAGATCCAGTTTTAAAATTTAGCTCATAAAATGTTTTTATTCTTCTGTTATTTCGATTTTTTCTACAATGATATTTGTATTAACAATTGGAAAAGCATAAAATAACGGTTCATCTTTTGGGAATAAATGTTTAATAAGTGCCGCAATATCCGAACAGTATGCTGCTCTGCCAATTGTAACGAGCAGTGTAGTGTTCGAGTCACTCCTTTCATTTCCATTTTTTCCAAGAAAAAGTATGTTTTCTGAGATCAGTGCTTTTGCGATAAAATTTCTTTTAAACAATTCTCCGGCAATTGCTCTCGCCTGAATGGTGTTTTTTGTTATGATGTGAATTGTTATCATTCTGTTGTCTTTTTTCTGAAATCAACATTATAAAAAATAGCTGCCTGTAAATATTGCTTTGTAGTATTATTTACTGTTTGAGCTAGGTATCCAAGCTGAATGTTTGCATTTGGTAAAAACTGATAACCAATAGCTCCGTATAGTCGGTTTCTATCAAATGGTGTAGCTGAAAAATGAATAAATACCTCATCATAAAAACTAAGAAATAACGTCTTTTTTTCTACTACTTTTTTATTCAAAGGTACAGTAACTCGAATCAAATACCTTATCCTGTCAAGGTATCGGTTGTTATTGTTTGATTGTATCCACCGTTGCTCAAGGCGGTATCGGTGTTCAAAAAAACATCTGCCAACGTTGTTTCGCATCAAAAATTGTTGCCAAATACGGTTTTCTGAAACCTGAACGCCTTGTAATTGCTCTTTATCATAACTATAATTTGTTATATAAGCATATCCAATACTTGCAAAAGCCGAATTATTTATATGATAATTAACGCCTCCACGCAGAAGCACTTGTTCGGAGTTTAGAGGGATTTCAAAACTGCGATACTGTGCTTCTGCATGAATACTCCAATTTTTGTGCAGGCGCGTTTGATTGAATCCCATAAACCAAATTCCAGTTGCTTCAGATGGCGCCTGTCCGAAGGTTGAAAAGCTGATTAAAGAAAAAAAAATGTAAAATTTCAATTTTTGGAGACTCAAACTTTTTTTCATTTACTACTCTTTTTTTTACATTTCACAAAAGTGTTACATATTCCAACTTGACTTGTTTCTTCCTCTAACTCCAGACCTGCTTGCTCAATTAAATTTATAAAAGTTTTTGAGTTGTACATCTGGCTGTTCCCGTTTGCCATTACTGTAAAATAAATAGAGGTCATTTGTAGTGAAAATGCAGCAGAAACGAAGCGTTGCTTATCCCAGAATAGCTCAAGAATATAAACTCTTGCCTTTTCATTGATTGCTTCAGCGCAACGTTTAAGAATAGAGACAATCTCGTTTTCGGAGAAACAATCTAAAAATTGACTCATCCATATTGCATCAAATTCTGCAGGAATTTTTTGATTTTCATCTAATGCATTTGCAGTTTGAAAAGTAATCCTATCAGACAATCCCAATTTTTCAACATTAATTTTTGCCATTTCTAATTGTCCTGGCAAATCCATTATGGTGATATGCACATCGGGATCGAATAAAGCACATTGAATGGCAAATTTTCCTGTATTCCCGCCAATATCTAATATTTTTTTTGGCTTATCTTTGAATAACAATGGCAATACAATGGGGAATGCATCATCCGAATAAAAATGGTCGAAATTAAACCAGCTCTTTTGTGCCGGTTCAGGAAGTTTTGATAATCCTTCGTAAATAGTATTCCATGAACCAAATTCTTTTAGCCCTTCAGGCTTGCCTGTTTCTATTGCTTTATCCAAATCAAACAACCCTTTGTAGCATACATCATTAGTAAAATTCATATTGGCTTTTGTCGATTCATCGTTTAACAGAAAAAATCCTGTCTTAGAAAGTGTAAATCTGCCATTCTTCAAATGCACCAAACCAATTCCCAATCCGCCTTCTAACAAAACACGAACACCGTAGAGCGATAGGGTTGACTTTTCGACTACCTCGTCTAATGTATACCCATTATTCCTGCTTTCTTGAACAATAGCAAGAATTCCAGAATCGCGTAATACTTTACTTGTCTGAAAAACAAAAGGAGCAAAGGCAATCCATTGCGCATCTTCCTTTGCTTGAAGGGCTGTTTTTGTTTCACGTTCAAAAAATGTCATTGTTATACCATTAGTTATTATAAATTATCACTAATATGTTTTTTTATAATGCCGATGCTGCATTTGTTTAGGCGGCTGAAATCAGAAATTACAAATGCAGCATCGGTATTACTATTATTTAATGATTAAAGTGTCAGAATAAAATGTAACTAATCCTGTCGTTATATCATGTGTTCCGCCTACAATTCCTATTTCTCCGCTTTCAATCATTTCCTTTAAAATCGGGCTGCGTTCCATAATGGCTTTAGTAGTTCGTTTTACATTGATGGCTGCTACTTTTTCAACAAATTCTGAATTCCCCGAGTTACGGTTTTCCTTTATTGTTACTTCGTCATCAACGGCTGGTCTAATTTTAGAGAGTAATGCCGTAAGATTCCCCATTTCTACATGGTCGCAAGCACCTTTTACAGCACCACATTTTGTATGTCCTAAAACAACAATAATTTTCGACCCCGCTGCCTTACAACCAAATTCCATGCTGCCCAAAATATCTTCATTGATAATATTTCCAGCTATACGAACACTAAACACATCTCCTAAGCCTTGGTCAAAAATTAATTCAGCAGAAGTTCGGGAATCTATACAACTTAAGATTACAGCAAAAGGGTGTTGTCCGTCAGATGTTTCATTTGCCTGTTGCAAAAGATTGCGATTCACTTTTAGGTTGTTAACAAATCTTTTGTTTCCTTCTTTTAATAAGTCTAAGGCCATTGCAGGTGAAATGGCTGTTTGCATTTCTTTCGTTAATGTTTTCATTTTTTTTAGATTAGATGGTTAAATTATTTAGTTTCAATAAAGTTTATGGTTTCAACCGCAATGTTTTTAGACTTTGCATTTATTTTAAAATTCTGTATTATTTCAACTACATCATGTGCAATTGATTTTGACTTAGTGCAATCAATAATCACTTTTGAATCTGCCGGAATAGCATCCAAAACTTGAATAACGCTAGCTTTGTTAAAGAAAGAAACTTCTTCTGCTAAAACAAGATGACGAACTTCCTGCCCTTTTTCATTTGTTATAATGTCTTTCAAATGATAAGAGTTGCGATAGCTATGGCGTAAGGTGTAAAAGATGCCAACGAGTATTCCTACAGTAATTCCTCTTAATAAATCCGTTGCTAAAATTGCTACAACAGTTGCAGTAAATGGGATAAATTGCTCCCATCCTAATTTATACATCTGTTTAAAAAGCGATGGTTTGGCTAATTTATATCCAACAATAAATAAAATAGCAGCTAAACTAGCCAATGGTATCATATTTAAAACACTTGCAACAGTAAGGGCACTTATCAATAAGAATACACCATGCAAAATCGCTGACATTTTAGTTTTGCCTCCAAAGTTTATATTTGCTGAACTGCGAACAATAACTTGAGTAACAGGTAATCCACCAATTAAACCGGAAATAACATTTCCTAATCCTTGCGCTTTTAATTCTCTATTAGTTGGCGTAACTCTTTTGTATGGATCCATTTTGTCGGTTGCTTCAACACATAGTAGTGTTTCTAAACTTGCAACTATGGCTATTACAATAGCGACTTTCCAAACTTCAAAATTTGTTATTGCTGAAAAATCAGGGAAAGTAAACTGGCTAAAAAATTCCGATAAATTTTCCGGAACGGGAATCCTTACAACTTGATCAGCCGCTAAACTAAAATTTAAAATTCCATTTTGATACATATAATTCATTAAAATGCCTAAGATTACGACCACCAAGGGTCCATTTATTAATCCAAATATTTTGTGTTTTTTTGTCAATACAGTATCCCACAATATAAGCAGCGCTAAAGAAATTATTGCAATAATTACTGCCCCAGGTGTTACAAATTCAAAAGCTTTAAAAATTTCAGAGAAAGTATTTTGTCCATCTGCCTGAAGAAAAGCATCATCTCCTTCTAAATCTTTATCCCAACCCAATGCATGTGGAATTTGCTTTAGTATTATCAAAAGTCCAATGCCGGTAAGCATACCCTTAATTACAGAAGAAGGAAAAAAGTAGGCAACGAACCCCGCTTTGGCATAGCCCAAAACCAGCTGGATAATTCCTGCCAAAACAACGGCTGTTAAAAATGCTTCCCAAGAACCACCCAAAGCAGCAATGGAACTTAGTACAATTACAGCAAGTCCTGCTGCGGGGCCACTCACTCCCAAAGGAGAGCCGCTTGCCACACCCACCACAATGCCACCTACAATTCCTGCAATGATCCCTGCGAAGAGTGGCGCACCTGAAGCAAGGGCAATGCCTAAACACAAAGGGACAGCAACAAAGAATACAACAATGCTTGCTGGTAAGTCATGTTTTAAGTCTTTAAATAGATGTTTCATAAGAGAGAGTTTTAATGTTCGCAACAAAAGTAGTAATAATATTTTAATAAATAGCAATACTATCATTAAAAATATTATTACATTTGTTAAAACATGTGAAAAATGGAACTATCTCTGAAAATAAAGATGAATGAAAAACTGTTTCTTCGTAATCCTGAAGAAACAGAATTGGGCAGGAATATTATACAGCATAGCATTGTACTTATTCATAAGATTGGATTTGAGGCATTTACCTTTAAAAAATTAGCTGTTGAAATTAATACCACTGAAGCAGGTGTATACCGATATTTTGAAAACAAGCACCGGTTGCTTATTTATATTGTTGATTGGTATTGGAGTTGGCAGGAGTACCGTTTAATTTTTCAAACTAACAATATAAAAAAACCTGAAATCAAAATTAAAAAAGCTATACAGTTATTGTCTGCCTACGTTGAAGATGATTTAACCACAGACTATATCAACGAAAAAATTCTCAATGAAATTGTTATGGCGGAAGGAGCTAAATCCTTTCTCACCAAGCATGTTACTGAAGATAATAAGGCAAAGTTATTTAAACCGTATAAAGATTTATGTGCAAGAATCGCAGGTTTTATAAAGGAATACAATCCAAAATACAAATACCCGCATTCGTTATCATCCACCATTATAGAAATGGCTCATTCCCAAAAATTTTATATGCAGAATCTTCCATCGCTTACTGATTTTGGAGGAGCAAAGGATGAAAAAAAACTAGTTTCATTTCTTGAAGATTTGGTTTTTTCGAGCACAAGGAAATGATAGGGAAGTTTATTTTATTTCTTTGAAAGAATTTAACCAATTCAGAGCTTTCCTTTCAGATAAAAAAAATCTGACAGGAATTTTTGGTTCGTTACGTTTCAGAAAAAAGCTACCGATTATTTTCCGTAAAATTGAATTTACAAGAATCGCTTTAGCTATGGTTTTTTCCGGCACATCCTCTTTTAAAGCAAATAATTTTGCTTTTTTTGTCATTGTCCAATAACACCTTGCGTCAACTAATTTAAGCCTTCTTTGTTCAGCCCTAAGTTGTTTTACTGCTAAAAAATTATCTGCTACATCGTCTAAGTCTATTTCAGCTCCCGCAAGAATTTTAACACGTAAGATTCCCGTTTCATCAATATGTGGCGGTTCAAATATGCCGTAAAGAGAGGGCTTCCAAAGGAAGTGAAAAAGGAAAGCACACCTTTTCTGATGTGCTTTCCTGTCAAGTGGCCTCTACTGGAGTTGAACCAGTGACACAAGGATTTTCAGTCCTTTGCTCTACCAACTGAGCTAAGAGGCCATTATCTATTTCAATCAACAATCCTGACCTGCTTTTAGCAGCGTCAGGGCTAAGAGGCCATTAAATACTAAAAACGAGCGGCAAATATATTATTTTTTTGGTTGTTCTTAGAATTGAATAATTCTGTTCAATTTTCCTATTTTTGGGTGTATTTAGACCCTATATATTATGACAATAAAACACACCGTTGCAGAGCGCTTTTTAAAATACGTTAAGATTGACACACAGTCTGACCCTGAATCGCCAACCTGCCCTTCTACAGAGAAACAAAAGAACCTGGGAAAAATATTAGTTGAGGAGCTGCTTGCAATGGGCATTAACGATGCTCACTTGGACGAACATGGCTACGTATATGCAACATTACCATCAAACACCCACAAAAAAGTTCCTGTCGTTTGCTTCTGCTCTCACATGGATACTTCGCCCGATTGCTCCGGCAAGGATGTAAATCCCATCGTTCACAAAAATTATCAAGGAAAAAATATTGTGCTTCCAAAAAATACGGACGGACAAAAAGTAATTCTTAGTCCCAAAGATCACCCTGACTTGCTTAACCAAAAAGGCAGCGATATTATTACTGCCGATGGAACAACATTGCTGGGCGCAGATAACAAAGCTGGTCTGGCCGAAATTATGGATGCCGTACATCATCTTATAAATAACCCTCAGTTAAAACACGGTGCTATTAAAATTCTTTTTACACCCGATGAAGAAATTGGAAGGGGGGTGGATAAAGCAGATATGAAAAAACTGGGTGCTAATTTTGGCTATACCATTGACGGTGAATCGCGCGGACATATTGAGGATGAGACTTTTTCGGCCGATGGTGTTACCATAACCATCAACGGCTTTAGCACACATCCTGGTTTTGCAAAAGGAAAAATGCAAAGCGCCATTAAAATTGCTGCGGAGCTGATTGAAGGACTCCCTAAAAAGAAACTATCACCGGAAACAACTGCAAAGAAAGAAGGGTTTATTCACCCTACTTCGGTAAGTGGCAGTATTGAAAAGATGGTGTTAAAATTTATCATTCGTGATTTTACAGAGAGCGGATTAAAAAAACATGAATTGTTTTTGAAGAAGCACACTAAAAAAATAGTAGGCAAATACAAAAAATGTACGTTTGATTTTCAGGTGCAGCATCAGTACAGAAACATGAAAAATGTTTTGAAGAAACAACCTAAAATTATGGAGTACGCACTCGAAGCAATTTCCCGAAGCGGAATAAAAGCGGTGCGCTCCAGCATCCGTGGTGGCACCGATGGCTCTCGCTTATCTTATATGGGGCTGCCTTGTCCGAATATTTTTGCTGGCGAGCATGCCTTTCATTCAAAACAGGAATGGGTTTCGGTTTACGACATGCAAAAAGCTGTTGAGACGATTGTAAATCTTTGCATAATCTGGGAGGAGAAATCTTAAAAAGCACTACATCTGAAATAAGCAATCATGATTAGAACTAATCTTCAACTATTAAAATAAATTCATAACATTCGTATTAGTTTCGTTATCTGTAACTCATGAAATCCCGTCCACTCCTACTCTTTTATATTTTAGTTGGATATGTGCTGCTTCAATTTGCGTGGTGGGGGTATTTGATGATTCAACAAAACAACGAGATCTACCTGCTCAAAAGCCAAATAAATCTTTTCAATCACGAAGACCCACAATTGATTATTGAAAAAGGAAATGAATTAGAAACTAAGCTAAAACACCGCTGGATGATGATTGCTGGCGAGGGAATGGTTTTTTCTCTTTTGCTTGGCTTTGCTTTCCTTCAAGTGCGCAATACCTTTAAAAAAGAATCGGAGCTTTCTGCGCAGCAAAAAAACTTCTTACTCTCTGTTACGCATGAGCTAAAATCACCTCTTGCTTCTGTAAAGTTGACACTTGAAACCTTGTTAAAAAGAGATTTGGATAAAGAAAAACAAAACAAGCTTTTATCCAACGCCATTGACGATACAGACCGACTGAACAAGCTGGTTGAAAACATGTTGCTTGCTACTAAAATAGATAACAATGCATTTTCAATTTTAAAAGAAGAAGTCAACCTTTCGACATTAACAGAAGATATTCTGAAGCAAACAATAAACCTATTCAACCCAACTCAAAAAATAAATTTATCTATTCAGCCAAACATCAATTACGCCATAGATAAAATACTTTTTCCTTCCATTATCTTAAACCTATTTGAGAATGCCGTAAAATATTCGCCCGAAAATTATCAAATAAATATTTCATTATCCGAAAAAGGAAATACCGTTACGCTAACAGTATCAGACGAAGGGTTGGGTATTCCTGAAGCAGAAAAAAATCTTGTATTCAACAAATTTTACCGAGTGGGTAATGAAGAAGTTAGGAACTCAAAAGGAACAGGCCTTGGTCTTTACATCGTAAAATATTTGGTAGAAAAACACAATGGAGCAATCTTAATCAAGAATAATAATCCTCAAGGAAGTATTTTTGAAGTAACTTTGAAGAAAGGATAGATTGTATTATAAAAACTAAACCTCTCTGCACTAGAAGTTCAGAGGTTTGATGAAAGCGAGAATGAAATTCTATTATACAATTTGAAAAGTATTTAACATGGCGCGATAATAAGCTACCTAAAAAACAGAAATGGAAATACTTTCGAAAAGAATAGTCCCAATAAAAGCCACGAATTACACGAATTTTCACTAATGATTTCGTGTTAATTAGTGAAATTATGGGTTTCCATCCCTTCGGGAGTGGCAGGAATATTCTTGAGACACATAACTAAACAAAAATTTGTAGCAAGAAAGCCTTGCACTGAAAGCGCATAGCTTCAACTAACAAACTGTAAAAATGAAAAAAATTGCTTTAATAATATTAGATGGATGGGGAATAGGAAATGGTTCTAAAGGCGATGCCATTGCTAATTCTAAAACACCCTTTTACGATTACTTATTAAAAAATTATCCTCACTCCCAGCTCTTAACTGATGGCGAGCATGTGGGCTTACCCGAAGGACAAATGGGAAACTCTGAAGTGGGTCATTTAAACATTGGTGCCGGCAGAATTGTGTATCAGGATTTAGCAAAAATTAATAAGGCAGTAAAAGATAAAACATTCGATACTAATCCTGTTCTACTGAACGCTTTTGAACAAGCTAAAAAAAACAATAAAACGCTGCATCTGATGGGCCTCCTCTCTCCCGGAGGAATACATTCGCACGAGCAGCATCTATATAAGCTCTGCGACCTTGCTCAAGCGCAGGGACTCAGCAATGTGTTTATTCATGCCTTTATGGATGGTCGCGATTGTGATCCCAAAAGCGGATTAAAACATATCACTAATCTGGAAACGCATTTAAAAAAATCGGATGCAAAACTTGCAACTTTGATAGGTAGATACTACGCCATGGATAGAGACAAACGATGGGAGCGCGTTAAACTTGCTTATGATTTACTAGTAAATGGAATTGGAAAAAAATTCAATAGTGGTGTTGAAGCCGTAAATGCATCGTATGCCGAAAATATCACAGATGAGTTTATTAAGCCAGTGCTGATAAATGAAAACGGAAAAATAAAAGAAGGAGATGTGGTTATCTGTTTCAACTTCAGAACCGACCGCTGTAGAGAAATTACCACGGTGTTTACACAAAAAGATTTCCCTGAATTTGGAATGAAAACGCTGTCCCTGCATTATGTCACCATGACGAATTACGATAGCACTTTCAAAGGTATTCACATCATGTACGACAAGGATGATTTAAAAATGACCTTGGGCGAAGTGTTGAGCAAGGCAGGAAAAAAACAATTACGCATAGCAGAAACCGAAAAATATCCACACGTTACCTTTTTCTTTTCCGGGGGCAGAGAAAAAGAATTTGAAGGCGAATCACGCATTGTAGTTCCATCACAAAAAGTTGCTACCTACGACTTAAAACCAGAGATGAGTGCAGAGGAAGTTTCGAATGCATTCGTCACAGCAGCCACCCCTCTCTCCGCTCTCCCCGACTCGCCTTCGCGAAGCGCTTTGGCGGAGCAAGGAGGGGAGAGTACCAAGGCAGGAAAACCCGGCTACCACACTACTGATGGGCAAATGTGGAATTTACTCCATGACAAAGCAGTAAAAATGAAACAAAGCCCTACTCAGGCGGAAGATACTCTATGGCAACTACTGAGAAATAAAACTACCTCATATAATTTTAGAAGACAGCATATTATTGGAGGATATATTGTTGATTTTGTTTGCCTTGAAAAAAAACTTGTGGTAGAAGTAGATGGCGACATACATGACTACCAAAAGGAAGAAGATGCGATACGAACAGCATTTTTAAACAGAAATAAATTTGAAGTAATCCGATTTAGAAACGAAGAAGTAATTAGTAAGCCAGACGAAGTAATAAAAAAAATAATTGAAAAACTTGACGCCCTACAAGTCCTCCCCTTGGGGGAGGATTCCCGCCTGCCGGACGGGCAGGTAGGTGGGGTGTCCCCCGACTTCATCTGTTTAAATTTTGCTAACCCCGATATGGTGGGTCATACTGGAGTGTTTTCTGCTGTACAAAAAGCTGTAGAAACTGTAGATGCTTGTAACAAACGTGTAGTTGAAGCAGGCTTAGCAAATGGATACTCCTTTATCATTATTGCCGATCATGGCAATGCAGAATATATGATTAATGAAAATGGAACTCCCAACACCGCACATACCACCAACCCCGTAGATTGTGTTTTAATAGATTCTGACTACAAAAAAATATCCAACGGCAAACTAGCCGACCTCGCTCCTACCATCCTTACAATGATGGGTATTGAAATACCTAAAGAGATGGATGGGAAAATTTTGGTATAAAAAAAAGGAACCCCTTTCGAGTTTCCTTTTCTAAAAATGTTTTAGTATATATTAGTGAATCAGCGAAACGTGTCCCACTAATTTATGCGGCTCGTTATTATCTCCTGCACGCTCGTAATCTATTTTATAAATGTAAACATCTTCCTGACAACGGTTACCCATTACAGCGCCATCCCAACCGCGCATGATGTCCGTAGTTTCAAAAATTAAATTACCCCATCGGTCAAAAATTAACATTCTGAAATTTTGAATTCCTATGGCTACAGGCATAAACAATTCATTCTTGCCATCGTGGTTTGGCGTAAAGGCATTGGGCACCCAAAATAAGGCATCTAGTTCAGCATCAATGGTTAGTTCAAATTGATCGCGACAACCAAATTGGTTTTCTACAATCTGAAGTACGGTGTACTGTCCGGATGCAGGGTAGGAATGTGTTCCTCCGCAGTTGTTAGAGCTATCTCCATCGCCAAAATAAATCCAGCAGCTGGTTGCTCCCACGCTTAAGTCTGAAAATACAACTACAGAATCAAAAATAGTTAGTGTGGTAGGACTTGCACTCAACCCTGCCTTAGGTGAAGCGTGAGCCGTAACCATATTGGGAATGCTAAAGCTTAGATTTCCCAAACAAGTATTGGTTGTTACAATTGATACAGAAACATTGTAAACTCCAGGTACAGAATAAGTGTGGTTTGGATTATTTTGAGTAGATGTATTTCCATCGCCAAAGTTCCACATCACCATCGAAATTGAAGTATCATAAAAAGAGCTATTAGAAAACTGTACAGTGAATGGAGCGCATCCATCAACAGGAGGAGGATTATAGGTTAACACGGGTTGAGGATGAACCACAACAGAATCGATGTATATTTCGGTACAGCCATTTTCTACAACCGTTAAAGTAACAACATGCGTTCCAGGAGCAGTGAAATTAACTCCTGTTACACTTTGTAAATTAGAAGTTGCAGGTGTAGCATTTGGACCAAAGTTCCACGTAAAAGTTCCATTTCCTTGAAAAGCTCCGGCAGCTGTAAAATTAAAACTGTTGTTCTGGAAACACTGAGGAGCACCCGGAACAAATGATGGCTTTAGTAATGGGTGAATTACAAAAGAGGTAACAGCAGTATCAGAACAAGGTGTGCCAGGGTTTACTATTAATGTAACGCTGTACGTTCCTGCTTGAGCATAAGTAAATGTTGGGGTAACTGCATTTGAAGTATCTCCTTTTATTAAAGTATCGCCAAAATCCCAATGATACGTAGTGCCATTGATAGAATTATTTTGAAAGCTCACAGTAAATCCACTGCAAAAAGTAGTTTGCGTAGGAATAGAAGAAACAGGGTAAGGAGGGCAAGTTACAACGTTAAACTGGAAATCTCTGGTGTTAGTACTAATGAGTTGTCCGTTGCGGTATTCTTTAACGCGAACACCAACCACCCACTGACCAAGCATATTAGGAGTGCCAGTAAGCAAGCCGGTAGTAGTATTTACAGACATGGCTGGCGAAGAACTCATTGGGTAATTGGATGTATAAGGTGCAAGGAAAGGAACGGAGCTGTAGCCTGGTGCTGCAGGAGGCTGAGGCATTGAATATGTACTGGACGCGCCTGTTAATGGAACACCAAACTCATATATTAATACATCTCCATCGGGATCAGTTGCTGAATGATCAAATACAAATGGATTGTTAGCACATAAAAAGATAGGAGGAAAATTATTAAAACGAGGACTGCTGTTGTTAGGAGCAATAGCAGCATCCGGAATGTGACAAGTATACGTAGCCCCAACATCGCCTGGGTTTACCAAATTTAAGATGGTGTTGTTTCTGCAACAACGTTGATAGGTAATGTCATAACCTCCTGTGATAGCAGGGAGGTTAACGATAGTATCGTAGATTGCTTCTTCTACACAAATATTTGTTGGAGGAATTAAGCAAGGATTTAAAGTCATTGAAACAGGAGCAGCTCCTGGAAATTTAACAAGAAGGTTTTTAACTAACGCTCCACTTGCGTCAAAAACTCCAATGGAAGCATAAGGATCGTAAGTGGCAAGTCCATTAATGCAATCACGATAAAGCTTTAACGTGATGCGGTAATTGTTATTACCTAAATGATCATAATAAATTTCTCCTCCAACAATGTGTGTGGAAAAACCTTTGATTGAAAATAATAGAAGAAAAAAAACTACTAAATATTTTTTCATTTGTTTTTATTATCCGGCATAACCGGTATAATAT
>Ga0163149_10000755_pt1 | contig 42587 bp, 26 predicted proteins | sample OliLakLV19MP5G1_FD_148604 | JGI IMG/M metagenome (GOLD analysis project Ga0163149, IMG submission 148604) | Freshwater microbial mat bacterial communities from Lake Vanda, McMurdo Dry Valleys, Antarctica - Oligotrophic Lake LV.19.MP5.G1 | ecosystem: Environmental > Aquatic > Freshwater > Lake >...
ACGCAAAACAAAGAAAAAACCGATCGACGACAAAGAACCAGAAGACTAAGAAACTAAAGGAGGTAACAGTTATGTCAAGCGGCAGATTTGACTGTCGTCAACCGGCAAAAGGCCTTGACGCCGATCACATAAGGCGCTCAGCGCTCAATCCGAACTGTCCGTTTCTGATGCAAGAAGATTCATGGCACTGTCCGATGGCGATAAAGATGGGGACGCCGAAAGGGATGAAGATGAAAACGATGTTTCACTAAAGTCAAAAGATCCTGATGAACTAAAATTCGCGCGAACTGCATCCCCACTCGGCGTGACGATGCACGCGTCGCACGACTCAGCGCGAAAGATGTACATTGTTCAGTCTGGAGACACTCCTCGTTCAATTGCAGTGGTGCAACTGCACGACCACCTTCTGGAAGATCTGATTGTCGAGATCAACGCATTGCTGTTTCAAAAAATCTACGACGTTCTGGAAGGCCGTTACGTGAAGATGCTGCCAGAGGGTGCCATGATTTTGTTGCCTAACAAAACTGACATTGAACAATTTCGCGCCCGTATGACCGAAATTTGATGCGTGCACGTGCTGTTCGTCACAATTCGCGTGCACGATCTCTGCTACTCGCTTGCACTGCTGATGCCAGACTGCGGATATCTCGCACGTTGAAGCGATATCATTTAGATCAATCGAGTTGCCGATGCTGTTAAATGAGATGGTGCGACATGACAATAGCGGTGAGATTTCGTGTGGTTCGTTCGAAAAGCGCTATAGCGCGGAATCGAAGTGCCCATTGATGTTTTGATTGTGGTTGCGACTGTCTGGAATGTCGGCTGGTGCAATCCCCGTTATGATACCTTCAGGGTGCTCCACCTGCTCGCTAGCCGTGTAGGTCAAGCGCGCAGGTAAGCCGACTCCGGGAACGGAGCCAATCCAGGGGATGCCGCCCAATTCCATGAACGGTCCGATTTCAAATGTGGCAACAGCGTCGTACGAGTAGAGGTAAACGTCCGGGTCGACCGGGTTTGTGACGAATGGCGTATTGGGTCCGTTTCGCGTGCTTACGTTTGTGTTGATGTTAGTTTCAGTGATGTACAGATCGACGCCGGAGCCGTTGAATCCACCGATAGGAACCAGTTTGGCAAACTTGCCGAAGCCGCCCGTCTCGATACTGTAAGCCGCTTCATCAGCGGCGATAAGCCCTTGACCGAAAGTCGTCGAAGAGCCGGCTTTCGAGGCTGCCTGTTTCGTCAGCAAGTACAGGGTGCTCGCGCCCGTCGCCATTGTTAGAAAGTTGATCAAAGGGAAGAGGATAAAAAGGAAAAATGCGAACATGGCGGGACCGAGTTCAGCCATCGACGCGCCGAGAGCATGCCGGCGATTCTTATTTTTCTTCATTCAATTCGCCTCAAACAGCACTTCCACCTAAATTATCTCTACCCGTCCATTCGTGTTTCGAGACGGATGGTCGTGTTAAAAGTGGTTTTTGTAGTCTGGATTACTTTGTGGACAGGCCGATTTTTTGTAGTCTCTTTTCGAGGTCAGGTTTTTTCGACATTCGTACTTTTAGTTGATAACTGATTTCGTTTACGAGCTGCTTGTGATTGTTTATCGTCGGCGCAGGAAGTTTCTCGACCAACGCAACCAACTCTTCGAATCTCGCTTCGCCCTCGGCTACTTTGCGGGTGTCAAAGTCATAGGTAGCTTGTTTGAACAAAACAGCTGCTCCATCCCAACTTTCCCTGGTGCCGCCCTTTTCAAGAACAGCGGCTGCCTGATCGAGATATTGCTGGGCGAGTTTTAAGTCATTAAAGCGTCGAGCCAGGTCGAACAGTTTCAAATAATCGAGAACTACGGCCGAGCTGTTTGTGCCGTGCTGCGCTATGTCGATTTGCATTCGAATTAGTCCGAGCGATCGCAAATCTTCGAGAGTCGCATTCCCGCGCGCGTGCGAGATCTGTTCGAGATTGTCCAACGCTTTATCAATGAACGACCTGTATGTCGATTTTTGATCGAGAGCCACGGCGAGCGATCTGCGGAAAAGTGGTTCGGCGGTTTTATAGTCCTTCTTCGCGAACGCGCATTCTCCCAAACCATTAAGCGTTTCGATCCAAAAGAAACTGCGTTTGTGATGCAGCGGCTCAAACAATTGTTTTGCTCTTTGAAAATTTTCTTCTGCATTTGGAAGTTTCCCGTCATGCAAGTCGAGCACCGCTAGCAGTGCGTAACATTCGGCGCGCTCCTCTGGTTCTGTTTTCTCGAGTTGTTCGTAAATCCGGAGCGCCTCAGTCACTCTTAATCTTGCTGCTTTGGGATCATGCTTTGAGTAGTAATAAAATTCAGCCAGTGCAAACTTGCTGAACGCGACGTTTGCGTTGTCCGCTACCAGATGTCGGTTTCCTTCGCTTGGTATTTTTCGGGCCTCGGCAACTCTTTGATTGAGAAGTTTTTCAGCCATCACCGGGTTGCCGGCGCTGTTGTATGCTTTGGCTGTGGCGTGCATCGTTTGCAAAAGACTGGTCATGATGATCGGGTCGCCCTCACTAATTTCTTTTTTTATCTTCGCCGATTTTTCGTACAGCGGAATCGCTTCGTTCAATTTTTTATTGAAAGTAAGGCTTGCTGCCTGGTTGTGCAATGCTCGCGCGTAGCCCAGTTTTTGCTGTGATTTGTCTGTGCCTTCAAAGGTGGAAATCACTGTGTCTAGCGCACTCTCTATATGAGTCCTGGCCTCAGTGCCAGGTGATATTAACGAATTGTTTTTGTCGTTGATGTCTTGAGCCAGTGCTTCTAATCGTTCGCTTGCATCGGGACCCGAACTCTTAGCTGTTTCTTTAAACTCTGAAACCAGCTGTTCCAGTTCTGCAATAACGGCGTTGTCGCGCTCCTTCTCTAGAGTGGATTTCTGGGACTCGTATTTGCTTGCACCCTGTGAACCTTGGGCGATTTGCAAATCGACCAGTTCTCTCAGCACAGGGATCATTTTCGATTTATCCAGGTTGGCTACTTTGAGTGCCGACTCGAATTGTTGTGTGGCCCTTGTATAGTCGCCACGATCGAAACTCTCCTGTCCCTGGAGATAAAGCGTGTCCCAAGTTTGTTGCTGGGTGTTGGCCAGATTTGAAAAATAATACCAGGAACCACCGGCGGTGCCTGCCACTATTGCCACCATGGCGACCTGAATTAGTACGGACTTGAAGGAACGTTTGCCTTGCGCGCCAAATTTTCTTCGCGCCAACTCCGTGTCATCAGCAAATTTGCCGATCCAACCTCGATCGTTCTGCGAGCGAAGTTTAGCTAAATCGATTTTTAGTTCGGTCATCGATTGATAGCGATCTTTCGGTTCTTTCGCCATCGCTTTGAGAATGATCGCGTCGAATTCTTTCCATAGCGCAAAGTCGCTGCGCAGAGCCTTGACGCTCGACGGCATTTCGGTAGTGTGTTTGAAAAACGTATCGAATGCGTTGGCACCTTCAAATGGCGGCTTGCCGGTGAGCGCTTCGTAGATCAAACAACCCATCGCATAAATGTCCGACCGTTGATCGACGGCTCGTCCCATGCACTGCTCGGGGCTCATGTACAGCGGACTTCCGAAGACCTCGCCGGTCTGAGTTAGCTTAAGTTTTTTGTCGCCTTCTTGCGGCAAAATTTTCGCGATGCCAAAGTCCAGAACCTTTACGCGCTCTTCGCCGCTCGATGTTTTGATCAGCATGATGTTGCTGGGCTTTAAATCACGGTGAATAATTCCCTTGGAGTGGGCGTGTTGCAAGCCATCACAAGCTTGTGAAAATATATCTATCACGCGTTCAGAGGAGAGGGTTTGTTCCTCCTGGATAATGTCATCGAGCGCGCGACCCTCGATCAAATCCATTACCAGGAATGAATTTCCGTTCTCGCCTGCCCTGAAATCGTGCACTTTCACGATATTAGGATGGTCGAGTTTGCCCACTGCGTGAGCTTCTTGATTGAAGCGCAGCATCGCTGTATCGTCGGACAAAAGATGCGGGTGCATCATTTTGACCGCCACTTCGCGATTGATACCGGGTTGCAGTCCGCGATAGACGCAACTCATACCGCCCGAGCCGATCATGGACTTAATTGCGATCCCAGCCACTGTCGTGCCGACGATGGCTTTGCTGCCGGCGTCGAGCGGCATCATTATTGGTATCACAGGCGGTGCCGACTCTTGTCCCTGAGTTTCTTCTTGCGAAATTATTCGAACCACTGTTTTATCAAGTTCGCAGAAATCTTTTCCTGCGCCGCGATTCGAATTTTGTTTCTCTTGATTTAAGTCGTCTGCCATTATCCACAGTGCTTGACGATGCGCTCGTCCTACATTGTGCCCGGATTGTCCGTGGAATTAATCGCCGGACGCAACAGGTCGTCCAGCGGCTGAGTGTCCGCAGGTGTGGCTGCGGGCTCTTGACCGGCTACAGGATCGGGCTGCAGTGTTCCTTGCGGATCGTTGTAGATTGGACCGCCTTCAGCGGCAGCCGGTGTTTCGTTGTAAGCAGGCGCGGCTTGATTACCACTCGGCGTCGGCGCTGGATTGTACCCAGCCGCGTCGTTAGCAGTTGGTGCCGGCGCAGACGAATTGAAGTTCGGCGCAGTCGGAATCGACTCGGTGTTGCCTTCAGTCGAAACTTTGTCTGCACCGTAATCCGAATCGGATGTTCCAATTGGCGGAGCAACTTGCGGAACCGCATTTTTATTGCCCCAGGAGCCGGACTCGATTGCCTTAGGAGCAGTCTTCGGCGCGGTCAATGTGGGCACCGCACCAGCTGTGGTATTAGTCACGTCTACTGGAGCACCCGTCGGATTGCGAATTCGTTCGAGACTTGTGCGTGCTTGCTCGGCATAAGTGCCGTTTGGATCGAGACTCAAATACTTTTCAAAAGCAGGCACAGCCTCGCCTAACTGACTCTCCGCCTGCAACAAAAGTGCCATCGCATAATAGGCGTTGGCATACTCCGGCGAGATCGCCAGTGCTTGTTTGTACGCAGCAACCGCATTGGCATTGTCTCCAAGTTTAGTCAGAGCCAAACCAAGATTGTAGTGAGCAAGCGGTTCTTGCGGATTGTCCGTAATCGCGTTGCGATATTCTTGAACGGCGCCTTCGAAATTGTCCATCGACAAATAGATGTTGCCGAGGTTGATGTGCGCTTGCGCATAATCAGGTTTGATATCGAGCGCTTTTTTAAACTGCGAAAGCGCGCTTGAGAGCTCGCCTTTGCGTTGCAGAGCCAAACCGAGATCATTGTATGCTTCGTGCGATCGCGGATTGATTCGAATGATCGTTTGGTACGTGAGCAAGGCGTCTTGCGCTTTTCCTTGTGATTCTAAATTGCCTGCCAACATTGTCAGCAATTTAGTGTCTTCCGGAGCGCGCACCAGGAGGCGGCGCAACAGCAGTTCTGATTGATCGAGTTTGCCGGTTGATTCGAACAAGGTCGCCAGCGCCATCAGCGTGCTGCGATCGTTAGGCGACAAATTAAGCGCCGATTCGAGCGCGGATTGAGCGCCGACGTAATCTTTTAGTTTAATCAGAGCGGTGCCCAACTCTTGAAACGCCGATGCATCCGTTGGTTCTGCACTCAAACCTTGACGATAATAAGCGACGCTCTCGCGGAAGTCCCCGCGCAAAGCCAGGTTGCGACCGATATTTATCAACGATTGTCCATCATTAGGACTGAGTTTCAGCACTTCCTTGAACTGCATATCTGACGCGTCGAGATCTTTCTGACGTTGCTTGATGATGCCAAGGTTATAGTGAGCGTTGATATTGTTTGGCGAAATGCGCAGCACGTGCTCGAATTGCGAGGACGCCTTATCGAGATCGCCTGTCAGTTGTAATAAGTAGCCGAGGCTGTATCCGCTATCAACATCTTGTGGATTGAGCTTCTGCGATTCCTCGTATTCCGAAATCGCGCCCTTGAAATCGCGGTTCTTAGTGAGCACATCGCCAAGCTGCGAGTGCCATTCGGCATTGTCGCCTTTCAGGGAAATTGCGGTTCTCAGTTCGTTTGCAGATTGGTCGTAGTTATTCTGCATGGCGTAAACGCTGGCGAGTAACGCGTGAGTGTCAGGAACGTTTTTGTCCAATTCGACTGCGCGTTTGAACGCTTGTCCGGCGCCATTCAGGTCTTTCAAATAAAGCAGGCAGTTAGCCATGTTGTACTGAATGGAGAAATTTCCCGATTCATAGGCGAGGATGCGCTTGTACTCTGCGACCGCTTCGCGATAGGCGCCCTTGTCCTGGTACGCGGCTCCTAGATGGGAGCGGGCTTTGAGGTGGTCGGGGTACGATGCCAGGACTTGTTTGAGTTGCTCGATCGCCTGGTCGTGCTGACCGGCGATGCGCAATGCGATGCCAAGGTTGAGACGCAGCAATGGCACATCGGGCTTAAGCCTGATTGCCGTGTCGAATTCGTGGATTGCGCCTTCCAGGTCGCCTGTACCCTGCAGTAAAGTGCCAAGGGTTTCATGCGCAAAAGCGTCTTGTGGTCTCAGTGCAAGGGCGCGGCGATATTCGGCGATTGCGTCTTCTACCTCACCGTGTTCGTTGAGAGCGGCAGCCAGACTCAGGTGTACCAGTGGGTCGCGAGGGTTGCTTAGAACAACAGTCTTAAACGCCCTTAATGCTCGGTCCAGATCTCCTGACTTCATAGCGGCAACACCGTCGTTGTATTTAACGATCATGTCAGGCGCCATTGGCTGATTGTCAGCCCGTGCTGCGCCTGTCGCCAGCATGGCGATCAACAGAGCGACGAGATATTTGGAGTGAGTGGGACGAACCTTATAGGTATAGGGACTCCAAGAAATAGAGTGAGAACGAACCTTATATGCACGCACCTGAATACCTCACAATGTTCCGCGGTGTTTGGCTGTTTATCCAGCGCTACTCATGAAAACTCGACTAATTATGCCTGATGACCACCAAAAAAGAAGCGTGTTCCGAAAACAATCCATAAATATGCTTATCGGCGATCTTTTTTGCTGATTAGTTGAAAACTGTGTGAATACCGCGTTTCATGCGGATAATCGCTGTATGCAAAGCCCCTTTTGTGGTTACGGGACTATTGATAAGATTCTGTTAGACATAGTGGCTAAATTCTTGATGCGTTTTTTAGACATTGTGGATATTGCCTCGAACATGGCTCTGAGTGTACATTAGAGGTATGGAAGGTTAATCACCAGAGCACAGTGACCTTATCACTGGTGTCATGGTTACCTCGTTAGTGATCTTCCTCTCCCCAGTCCCAGAGGCATTCTGTCTGGTTATGGAAAACGATTGTAGCCACTGTAAAGGCATGAACTTTATATTAGCGTCGCCAGATTGGCCTCAGGCATCCCGGCAGCTAATACATATTTTTAAACCCAGTCGATCGCACAGTGTTCGGTGAACACTTGATTGCGCGTCTTTCGACTGAGATCCAGTGAAAGAACTGGATACATAACAAGGAAGTGAATTCGTCATGGTTATCGAGCAAAAGCATTTAGAATCAGTCGGCTTTAAACGCAGCCAGACCACTTCTGAGCACTACGAACAAATCGCTGGTCAAGCGCTTTCCAATTCTATTAATCACCTCAACACTGCATACGCGCAGAAACTCTGCGGTGCAGAAGGCGCTGTAGAGTTCCGCGACGACGGCGTTTACACCTACGACAATAACGGCAAACGTTATTTAGACTGCTTAGGTGGTTACGGTATTTTCAACGTCGGTCACCGACATCCTAAAGTAATCAACGCTGTAAAGGCTCAGCTAGACCAGGTTTGTTTACACAGTCAAGATTTGCTCAACCCATGGGCAGCACATCTTGCCAAGCAACTTTCTGATATCACACCAGGCAGCTTGCAATATTCTTTCTTCTGTAACAGCGGTGCTGAAGCGGTTGAAGGCGCAATCAAGCTGGCTCGTTTGTACACCGGAAAAACTGAAGTTATCTCAACCAAGAACGCATATCATGGCGTCACCCTTGGTGCATTGTCCGCGACTGGTCGTGACTGTTTTAGAGAACAGTTTCAACCTCTTCTGAGCGGCTTCCACCATGTGGCTTTCGGCGATATCGATGCGCTTGAAAAAGCAATCGGACCGAATACATGTGCTGTGATTCTCGAACCAATTCAAGGTGAGGGTGGTATCAACGTGCCACCAGCCGGTTACTTGAAGAAGGTTCGCAAGCTCACCAAAGAGCGCGGCGTACTCTTGATTCTCGACGAAGTTCAAACTGGTATGGGTAGAACCGGACGCATGTTCGCTTGCGAACACGAAGGCGTAACGCCGGACATTATGTGTCTTGCTAAAGCGCTCGGCGGCGGTGTCATGCCAATCGGCGCGTTCATCTCGACCAAAGAAATCTGGCGCGTACTTGAGGACAACCCAAGTATCCACAACTCTACATTCGGCGGAAACCCGCTTGCTTGTACAGCTGCGTCAGCCACAATCGAAGTTTTGATGGAAGAAAATCTCCCGGCTCGTTCTGCCGTTATGGGTAATTACTTCATGTCGTCACTCAAAGAATTGATGGCAAAGTATCCGAAATATCTGTCCGACGTTCGTGGACGTGGTTTGCTCATCGGTCTTGAATTCAAAACCATTGAATTGAGAACCGGTGTCCAACACGAACTCTTCCACCGCGGCGTACTGGTTGCCGGTACGATGAACGCCAACCGCACAGTTCGAATCGAGCCACCATTGACCATCACCAGACCACAAATCGATCTGATGATGAGAACTCTGGAAGGCATTCTCAGCGATCTGGCTGAGGGCGTAATCGAAATGGAAGACGTTGTCGCTTAACTGACTCAGGCACCAGTTGTGGTGACAGTATAAAACCGGTGATTCCCGATATCGAATTAGAGAGGTAGCCTGAAAGCTACCTCTCTTGTCTTTTTTGAGACGCTAACCTATTGCAATTCGTAAAAGGTGCAAGGCCCTTGCTTATTTCGCGTTCAGCGCGTATTAGGCCAGCAACTTAAGCGGACTCCAAACACGATATTATGGGTATTCAGTGAAGCACCACTTATGGTGCCCTGGTTTAAGGCGCATTTTATCGGCTAATAATATAACGATTGGATCGCCTCTGTGCGGCTGTCCGCCTTCATTTGATCAGTTGGGTCTAATCGTTTATAAGCGGAAACCGGGTATAGTTTAATTGAAGATTAAAAATTCAGGAAATTCGCAGATGGTTGAAGCGCTGGTTAAACCAGAATTACTTGTGTGGGGGCGAGACTCCGCGGGCTTTTCTATTGAACTGGTCGCAAAAAAAATGCAATTGAAACCAGAGAAGCTTACTTCCTGGGAGACCGGTAGTTCCCGCCCAACTTTTAACCAGTTGCTGAAGCTTGCCCAGATTTACAAACGCCCGGTTGCCGTATTTTATTTGCCTTCGCCTCCTAAAGGATTTTCGCTGCTGCAGGATTTCAGGAAGCTGCCAGGTGAAAGTAGCATTGCTTATACGCCAGAGCTAACTTATGAGATACGACGCGCAAACTTTCGACGTGAAACTGCTGTTCAGCTATTAGAAGAGTTGCAAGGCGAGATGGATGGGCCAACTGGTCCAGGAATTTCGACGACTATGCAGGAGTCGACAGAATCTTTTGCCAAGCGACTCCGCGCATACCTTGGAGTTGGCCTAGCTGAGCAGTTTGCCTGGAAAGGAAATGATGGTGGATACGACGCGCTAAGTCACTGGAAGGAAGCAGTCGAAAGCAAGGGCGTACTGGTTTTTCAAGCTGCAAATGTTGATGTTAAGGAGATGCGAGGTTTTTCCATCTATGCGCAGGTCCTGCCAGTTATTGTCTTAAATAACAAAGATGCCGCGGTAGCTCGGATATTCACACTCATCCATGAATTTACCCATCTCGCGCTGGGTTCTGCTGGTATCTGTAATTTAAATCACAGCGATAAAGTCGAAGTTTATTGCAATGGTGTCGCGGGTGAATTCTTAATTCCGAAATCGTCGTTTCTTAACGAACCGGAAATCATTCGAAAAACGCAACTTGCCGACGTGGCGGATTGGTCGGATTCGGCAATAAGTGCCCTAAGCAAGAAATATAGTGTGAGTCGGCAAGTGGTCCTTCGACGCCTTCAAACGCTCTCGCTCATTTCATCTGAAGAGTATGGAGCGAAACAGACTGCTTTCGAACAGCAGGCCGCTGCTCAATTAAAGATCAAAACATCCGGTGGCCCGACTCCGCCAGTGAAAGCAATATCGTCAGCGGGCTCACTCTTCACTCGCTTAGTCCTTGCCGGCTATCATCGAGAAAAGCTGACAGGTAGCGACGTTTCAGAGTATTTAAACGTCAAAGTAAAACACTTCGCGAAAATTGAAGAGCTTGTTTCGTTGTGAGAAAGTACAGCCTCGACACGAGCGGGTTGATTGACGCATACACGCGATACTATCCGCCGGACACGTTTAAGGGGCTATGGGTCAAACTGAGCGAGAGTGCTTTCTTTGGTTACTCTTATGCGACGAAAATGGTTCGCACGGAGCTTGAAAAGGAGGACGATGATCTCCTCAAATGGTGTGACGCTCAAGATGCTTTCTTCAAAGAGGTTGACGAAGCAATCCAGCGAAAAGTCGCGGATATCCTCACTACGCATCCAATGCTCGTTAAGGCTGGGTCCGGTCGGTCCGGCGCAGACCCCTTTGTGATCGCGCTGGCAGAACTAACAGACGCAACCGTAATCACGGGCGAGATTTTTGGTAGCGCTTCGAAGCCCAAAATTCCAGATGTTTGCAGGGACCGCGGTGTCAAATGTGGCAATGTTTTACACATGATAAAAAGCGAAGGTTGGACTTTTTGACCCGCCAACTTTCGCTGTTATAAATTTTCTTTCAAATTTTGCCGCAGCGTGCGTAGGCAGTAATTGACGCTGGCTTAGGCAGCATGGAGCTTTTATATTTTTTTTGTACTGTATGTGGTGGCATTGTGATTTCAAAAATTGCTACCGAGAGTTTCTTCGCGGTTGCTATCAAACAGAATGCTATTGCGGACTTGAGCACCATATATAGTGGCGTAGTTGCATTGTCCAAGAAGTCGGAATTAGCTAAGTTCGCCGACTTTACTTTCGACATGATGGAGGAAATCGCCCTGATCGATCAATCGAAACGCCATTTCAATGTCATTTTTTATCAATCTATCTTTTGATAAGTACCCAATATTTTTTCTAACAAATTCGTAGGCTGCATCCACGCCACGTCCGGGTGTTTGACCTTTTGATTCGATTCCTTCAGGTGCGAAAGCTTGCCCACCGTTTTTGTATCGACCAGTGCGCAGATCCAGTCCCTGCGCAGCGCACAGCAATTCGATAGCGAGGACATACTTGAGGTTTTTGAGAATCGCGCGCGATTTTCTTGCGCCGATCGTGCCCATCGACACGTGGTCTTCTTGATTTGCCGACGTTGGAATCGAGTCAACGCTGGCGGGATGCGCGAGTGATTTATTTTCTGAGACGAGGGCGGCTGCCGTGTATTGCGCGATCATGAAACCGGAGTTAAGCCCACCATTTAAAATTAAAAATGGCGGCAAGCCATTAGAGAGTGATGGATTAACCAGGCGTTCGGTTCTTCTTTCAGAGATGTTTGCTAACTCTGCCAGGGCAATTGAGAGATAGTCGACGACAAGGGCTATGGGCTGACCATGAAAGTTGCCCGCTGAGATAACTCCGCTTTCGAATATAAGAGGATTGTCGGTCGCCGAATTAAGTTCAACCTCGATCACTTCGCGGGCGTGTTCTATTGCCTGTCTACTGGCACCGTGGACCTGTGGCATGCATCGTAACGAGTAGGCGTCCTGCACCATTCCGCAGTTTTTGTGACTTTCCATAAGGTCGCTGTCAGAAAGCAATAACCGCAGATTACTTGCTGATGCAACCTGGCCGCTGTGGGGGCGAATCGAATGGACCTGTGAATCAAACGCTTTTTTAGTTCCCAGCAACGCTTCCAGAGTCATGGCGCCAATGATATCGGCAACTTTTGTCAGCGCTAACGCATCGCGTAAAACAAGCGAACCGATAGCGGTCATTACTTGGGTGCCGTTGGTCAGTGCCAGCCCTTCTTTCGCCTGCAGTATCACTGGTTTGAGACCGGCGCGAGTGAGCGCCTCGCGGCCGTCATAGACTTTGCCCTTGTAATCGGCCTCCCCTTCACCAATGAGAACAAGCGCAAGATGCGCCAGGGGCGCCAAATCTCCGGAGGCGCCGACGGAGCCTTGTTCGGGTATAACGGGGTGTACGCCTTGGTTGAGCATATCCAGCAGCAAGCGGACCACTCGTTTGCGTACGCCGGAGAAGCCTTTTGCCAGCGCATTCGCTCTCAAGAGCATTGTTGCGCGGGTTTCTGGTACCGAAAGAGCCGGTCCAACGCCGACGGCGTGGCTTAAGAGAAAGTTCTTTTGCAGTTTTACGCTATCTTCTGGTGGGATGTAGACATCCTTAAACTTGCCAAAACCGGTCGTAATACCGTAAACGACACTTCTGTTTGCTAGCAACTCTTCCACAATTTTGCGACTCTCGGCTATCTGGCGCACGGCCTGCTCTGAGAGGTCTACTTGTCTCTTACCTGACGCGACGCTTGACACGTCGTCCAGGCTCAGACCGTTGCCGTCGATTAAAAGTGTTTCTTCGTTTGGTTTATTCACGTAAAGCCGCTCCCACTCAAGAAAGGGTAGCATTTTGGCCCGGTGGAGAAACTAAAAACTTCCTTTGTACCAGTCCTAAAATGTTTCTTGGAAACGTGGAAACAAAGGTAGGCGCGGTCCGTCTCTCGTAAATATGGTCTGTTGCCAAGGTGTTTCGAGGAGCCCTGTTATTACCGGGTTTTCCCCGAGAAGTACCAGGATAAATCGGGATTTAGGACAAGAAAGTACGTGGTAAGATTGCTGTGAAGACAGTTTACAGACCGGGTGGCTACGAATTGTCGGTGTGATTGGGAAATGAAAATAAAGCGACCCTTGAAAATTGGAATAACGAAAACTTTCGGTCTGGGAAGGAAACTTCCGCGACTGTTAGGTTTGACCGTGGTGGCGGTGGTGGTGGCATCTACCTTGAGCATGCCGAACGCTTTGGCTGCTGCTCAGCCCGGTAACGATTACGAAAAATTGGAATCGAAATTTTTTATGCGAACGTATCCTAAAGATACGTCCGACGCAAGACTCGATCGGCTCGAGAAAATGGTTTTTGGAGAGGCTAAAGAAGGCGCCGACAGAGAGCGTCTCGACAGTCTCTTGAAGTTGGTCCCCAGCGCCTCTAACGTCGCCGAAAGTGGTACTGCAGGTGGTGACTCGTCCGCCGCTTCTTCGAAGCGCGCTCCAGCGAACCAGCCGACCAAGTCCGCCGCAAGCTCTGCGCCTGCGCACAAACCGGCTGCCGATGACGACGCCGGCACTCAATATCCAGCAGTCACCGCAATCGAAAAGAAATTGTTCGGCAAAGATTTTGAATCGGAAAACGTAGAAGACCGCTTAACTCGACTGGAGAAAAAAGCGTTTGGAAAGATATCCGCTTCAAATGACTTGAGCGAACGTATGGATGCACTCAAGGACAAAACCGGTATCGACGTCGCGCGTGGTCCAGCAGCAGGTTCTGAATGGAACGACGAAGACGAAAACGAAACGGATTATCCCGCGCCGAGCTCACCAGTTGCACGCCGAGTTCCTGGCGTCCCGGCGAGCGATTCGGGCAAATCATTCAGTGGTCGCGATGTCGGCGCCGATTTGAATCGAGCCTTTAATCGAGGCACCGGATCTAGTGGCAGTGGTTCTTACGGCATGGGCGGCGGCAGCAGCTATTCCAGCGGCGGCTCAGGCGCTTACGGATTCGGCGGCGGTGCACGATCTTCGAGTCCATCGATTGCTTATCGAGGCACTGCTCCTGCAATTGGTGGCAGATCGCCCAGTTCGATCGGTTCGACAACTCCTTTTAGCGGCGGATCGGCCGGAACTCGCAGAGCTCCTGCCCCTGTAGATCCAGATGATGACGATGATGCCGACGCCGGATTCACTCCGCCGCCTGCACCTCGCCGCGGCGTTATGCCTCCAGTGGCACCTCCAATGTCCAGAGGGGGAGCAGCCAGTTTTGGCGGTGGAGCCAGCAGTGGCTTCGCGGTACAACTCGACGCACTGGAAACACAAGTTTTCGGTAAAACCTACCAGGATGGTCTGGCTCCAAGGATAGAACGATTGGAGACGACGGTATTTCCTGGCGAAAAGAGCAAGCCGAGAACTCCGGCGGAGCGCATCAGCAGGCTCACTCAAGTGATTCCGATCTCAGGCAGCCCGAGTCCATCGATTTCCCAAAATCCGATGGCCGGCGGTCAAGACCTTGATGGCGACGGACAAGTTGATATGCAACAAATTCCTGCCGATCAATCTTCCATCGCCCAACAACAGCCGCAGAAACGAGGCGGTGGGCTTGGACGAATTATGAATTCGCTTGGCAGTTTCCTTGGCGGCGGAATGTCGGTCGGAAGTTATCCGATGCAATCCGGAGGCGGCAACTTGGTTACCGATCCGCAAACAGGCATGTTGTTGGATCAATTCAGCGGTAATTTGATTAACCCGACGACCGGTGCGGTCGTCGGACGGAAGTCCGGAATGGGCTACGCGACACCGATGCCAAACTATGGTGTGGGATCGTTTAATAACGGTTTCTCCTCTCCGTCTTACGGAAATTCGATGTACTCGAATCCGGGCTATGGTATCGGCGGCAGTGGCGTCCGTTTTGGTACTGGTGGCGTCCGATTCGGGGGAGGCATGTGGCCATAGTGTCAGCACAAAAGCTGATGTTAGTTCTTGGCGCCACTGGTTTTCTTGGCAAATTTGTTATCGATAAAATGATCGCAAGCGACTATCCGCTTCGGGTGGTAACGCGCGGTGGCGCGGATTGGCAGAACTCAACAGTGTCGAGTCTTCGCCATAAAGGTGTTGATGTCATCATGGGTGATATCACAAAACAAGAAATTCTCGAGCGCGCTGTCGAGGGAACGTCCGCCATAGTCAATATGGCAGGCTGTTTTCTAGAAGCGCGCAATTCTTCGTATGAGGAAGTGAACGTCGACGCTGTGGAACAGTTAGCTCAGGTTGGAAAGGCTGCAGGCGTTCAGCGCGTCATTCATGTCAGTTGCCTGGGAGCAAGGCGTGATGCCGATTGTCGCTATTTTAAAACCAAGTGGGACGGCGAAGAAATTGTCCGCGACAGCAAACAATACTGGACGATTTTTCGTCCATCGTTTATCTTCGGCAATCGCTTTCCGTTTCTAGAACACCTCAAACCGGTGTTCACTTTTAAAATGTTTTTGCCTGTGATTGGCAGTGGCACCAACACTATTCAACCGGTTTTCGTCGAGGACGTCGCCGACTGTATCGTGCAAAGTATTTACTCGCGCGAGTGCGTTGGAAAATCTTTCGACCTGGTCGGACCAGATGATTTTTCAATGCTCGAACTTCTCGAGATGTCTCGCAACGCGCTCGAGATTGGCGGCCCGACGATGAATTTGCCCAGTCAAATTTCTGGCAAAACGATGGGCATAATGGCTAAAGCATTACCTCGTTCAATTTTGACGAATGATCTCGCCGGCATGATGAGTGACGATTCGTGCAGCACGCAAGACGATATGCTTGGAAACTTTCAAGTGGCGAACGCCTCGATGCACGATTATTTCCCCGCAATCGTTGAATCGCTGGGCGTTAAGTCGAAACCGTTTTTCTAATTGGCTTAGTCCGATCGTTAACATCTGTTTTTGAAGAGCCTGATTGCCGCTTAATGTTCGGGTGATTTGGCTGGAAGTATGCTAATTTGTCGTGTGAGCTAATTTTCGCTGGGGGATTCTCGATGATCAGGCTGGGTAAACCTGTCAAGCTTCTCGAATGGGGAGTAGGCACCAACACAACCAATCAGCGCTGGATCGAATTCGGCAGTGGAAACATTGTTGGCAAGCCGAAAACGGTTGACGGCATAACGACGATTATCGTAAAGCTTGACAAGGGTGCTGAGAAATCAAATTCCGCCGACGACACCATTAAGGTCGCACAGTGCGGCGAAAGCATGACACCGCTTGATGATAAAGCCTGGGGCGAAGTCGCTTACGGACGGCTGAAGAGCATCGAAGGCGACACTGTTGAAGTTGAAGTCAAAGTAGCTGTGAAAGTCGGTCGTTAAGAACTCAGCTGGGTTCGCTATGCACCGGTTCTAAACCTACAGCGTTCGAGATGCGCTACGCACTACTATTGACCAGTCACTTCTTTGACAGGGCTGTCGGTCGCACGCGGTTGCTTCGGATCGCGAGCGGCGGCTTCTTCCGTGAACAGGTATGGATAAACAACTCCGGAGTATCGTGTCGTGCCGGGCGCCGGCATTGTTTTTGGCGCGATGTTTCTGTGGTCGATGATGCGCGGCACGTAGATGATGTTTGTCTGGTGTTTACTTCGTGCTATTGCCACGTTCGGATTGACAGCTGCTCCGGGTTGCGGCTGTGCTGTCGCGGTAGTTGGATCGGGCGTTCCAGCTTTAGTTTTCTTTGCGGCTGGATCTACAATGACAGTTTCGATGGTACCGATTGCGGTGTCAGTTTCGCCAGGTTGTTTTTTCAGCAACATCGAACTCAATGTTCTGGAGGTGACTGTCCATACGCTACTCAACACGCTCATGTTCGATACGAGTAGAACACTGGAGGCGATAAAGATGATCACGCTTGCAACAATTCGCGCTATCACCACTTTCGGTGATCGTCTCGGACCATCTTGAGCGAACGTCTCGGAGAACTTTAACGAAACAGTCAGTTCTTGCTCCACCAGATTGCTTCTCAACGCCATGAGCTTGGTCATGGTCGAGTCCAATTTTGATTTTTGTCTCTTTGGCGGTTTTTTAAATTTCTTGATCGTTTCGTTTTCTTTGTCGTGCTCAAGTTCGGTATCTGTTTTTATTCGAACCGGAGGCGGCGCTATGCTCGCTTCCATACCGGGAACCGCTTGCAATGCTGGAAGTCGCGCTACTTGTGAAAAGCGTCCGGAATGTTCTTGATCCGGCGGAATCGTTGATTCGGATGCTCTTCCATCAAGTTCTGCCAGTTGACGAGCACGATCGCTGTCAACTCCTGGTGACGGAAATACAGGTGTGTTGCCAATCTCGGTTGACGGCACGGAAATATCTTGTTCGTCTGGATCGGCTACGCCGAACTCGTCGTCTGCAATGTCTGCACCAAATCCGGTGGCGGTGTGGACTGGTTCCACTGACGAACTGCTGGTCGAGAACGGATTCTCCGGAGGCGTAAATGTAACTTCGCCCTCCCCATTTACTTCGTCAAGATCGTCCAGATCATCTACATCTTCAAATTCGTCGTAACCAGGATCGCCCGGCTGCTTCCTTGAAACGTCCGGTGCCCGTCTTATAATACCGATCTCGGAAACTGGCTCTATGGAAGGTGTTTCCGGTGATGTTCGAGCAATCGTTTCGATATCTTCCGCGCTGAATTGTTCAAACTCACTGTCATCAACCGCGTCGATTGGAGTCGCCTGAACCGAAGAAGTTTCAATTGTTGTGTGAGCAACAGGTTGAAGTTCTGGTTCATCCTCCTCAAAATCACCGAAATTGGCATCATCGATTACTTCTGCTGTGGTTGGAGGTCTGTCTCCAGTTGCGGTGGCTGCGTCTAGTGGTACCGAGACTGGTGCTTTTGTCGCTTTCGGAACAGCTGGTGCCCACTCCGCCGATACTGGTACCACTACCCTCTCCGGTGTCGCTGGTGGTGCCGTTGTTTCCGCTGCTGACGCTAACGATTTCTGTACTCCGGACGCCGCTTGAGCAGCCGCTTCCATAACAGCTGCAGCAGCAGCTAAATTATTTTGCGCTTCCGCCTGCGAAGCAATGTCCTCTTCCTCGTCTTCTTCCGGTTCATACGAGTCGCTGCTGATTGAACGATACCAATCGTTGAGGCCTTTTCGAAATTCGTGGATAGTTGCCGTGCGTTTGGCCGGATCCCAATCGAGTGCGCGAGCCAGCACATCGCCCAGTTTGTCAGCTTCCGGAATGTCGGGACGATATTCAAAAATTGGTGCCAATTCCGAAGCCGCCTCGTCAAGGACGCGACCGTCATCGATTTTTAGAAAAGGCAAATAGCCCGTTATCAGCTGATATGCAACTGCGGCAAGCGAGAAAACATCCGACTTGAATGTTGCCTCACCATTTCTTTGTTCTGGACTGAGGTACGGAGAGCCGGCTATATCGGGGCGTTCCGGCAGCTCGCGCGTTCTATTAATGGCGCCGAAGTCGACAACCTTGACGATAATTGCGTCGTCTGGTTTCGTTATCACGACATTAGAAGGTTTAAGTCCACCATGAATAATGTTCTGGCTATGAGCATATTGCAGCGCGTCGCAAAGCTGGAATAGGAAGATCGTGATCTCATCGTCATCCTCGAGAGTCCCAACCTCATCAATTAGATCGCTCAGGCTTATGCCTTCCAAAAACTCGGTGATTAGAACCGGGCGTCCGTCGTCAGAAGTTCGCCAATCGACGGTCTGAACGATATTCTCCTGTTGCAACCGGCCATGCTCCAGGATGGCCGCGTGAAAACGCTCCTGAACAGCCTCGTTCGAAGTGGTAATTGTTTTGGCCAGGAGATGGCGACCGGAAGACAATTCGCGAATAATCACAACTTCGCTGCAATCAGTCTCGCCCAGTGGTCCAATAATCACATAATTATCGGACAAGACGCGGGAGTCGTGTTCGCTTGCGGCAAGCTTATTGGCTGGCTTTAAGGAATTAGAATTGTGGGTTTCTTCCAAGGTCTACGAACCCTGCGTCACGCACGAGTGGTTGACGGACTTTGCATATACTGGATAAGATGGAAATATTAGGCGCGGTTAATTAATGCCACTTAATAATCCTATCAAAACGCTGCAAACTCAAACCATGAAAAAACAAAATTTAAGACCACAGCACGGCAGTATGCTTGTTCTAATGATCGCGTTTACTGCGACCATAGTGCTGGCGCTGCTGTTCTTCGCTCTGGGCTTCGTTCGATTGACCGGGACGCAATCGGAGCAGAAGACTGCTATTGAAGCTGCTGCACTGGCCGCGGCGCGTGAGATGAGCAACATTGTCGTCATCAACCCGGACTTCGGCTATGTCGGTCTGTCGGACTCTGCGCCTGTCGGCACCGATACCTCCTCGGCAGATAACTACTATAACCAGGTTCATGGCATCAACACGTTGATGGGCACGACCCTGCTCGACTACATAATAGGTAAAGCGATCGACAATGACGAGTTGAGAGATCTCGCTGATGTTGATTTCCAAAAAGCCAAACTGGCTGCCGACCAGTTGCAGACAGAATTAAATAGATGCAGGGCATCGGGAGAAACTGCGTTGGATAAAGACGGAAACGTTTTGAATCCTTATTTAGCTGCAGAAAACGCATATCGTGCCAACCAAGTTCGCCAGGCTGGAAAAAGTACTTTAAAAGCTGGATCGATGAAACTCGATCTCGGTGCCGTCGATGGCAACATCACTAACATCAAGACGCCATCGGGTTGGGGCGGATCGTTCAACGCCGGCGCCACAAAAGCTGGCTACTACGCCTCATACAAACCAGTCGTTTTCGACAACAAAACATGGGTGTTCGCCGGCGTAGGGGACTCAATGAAACTGTTGGACCCCCAGAAGTTCGTCGCTTCTGCAACTGGCGTTCCATATCAGCACAGAACGATCGTCAGAGCTGAAGCCATTCAAGACCTCAATGATGGCGGTATCGTCGCCAGTACCATAGCTGTTGCTGTCGCGCAACCAGCCAGTGTGTACGACCCGAAACCGGCTCCTGGTGCGCTTGTGGTATCCTTCCCGGATGGACCGCCGGACGGTGTTTGCGCATTGCGAAACCTGGCTGATCTTTATCTTGGAACTTGTTTGGCTGACGGTAACGATAATTCCGACGTCTACATCGCTTCAAACGGCGACTATCCAACTGATCCGAGCAGCACGATCACACCCGATCCGAACTGGCCCATACCTTCTGATCCGGGCAAACAAGCCAACAACGCTTGCAAAATTGCCATCTATGATTGGTTGAAGAGAGCCGGAACCAAAGCCAATGTGGCTGCTGTTCTTGCAGTGCAAAATCAAAATTGGAACATGCCGAATCCGGCTACGGTCGTATGGCCTCCAGGTGTCGCAGGCGCCAAGCCGATCCCTAATGGCGTCGCGCACATCTTCAAGTTCACTCCGACTGGAACCGTTTTCTATCAGAGCAAACAAGCTGATCCTGCGCCATTCTATGTGATCTCCGATCAACAAATGATGGTGGAATCATTCGAGGCTTTGACCAACGGTGCAGCCGACATTGTCTCGATCAAGCCTATCGATCTTGGTCCTCCGATCATGGACAGTGATGGCGAAGTTATTCTGACCAAGAAATATGATTTGTACATTCGTGATTACGGTCGTCGTCCAGGTAAGATGAATGGCGGAAAGCACTCTGGTGAGCCAATCGACGATCCACTGGTTTCGCAGAAGAAGGTTGAGAAACCATCGATTCGTCTTGCCAATAATGATACTGGATTTGGTACCACCGGCTTGGCGTCGTTATCCGGTGCCGGCGCGAAGTCCAAGTCAGAAGGTGGCGGTGGCGGCAGTGGTGCCCTGCCATTGATTCTTCCGCAAGAAGATTTCGCCTTCTACTGGAGTGGCACTGCAATGCAGATTTTGCGTGCTCCAGGCGCGTACAAACAATTTCAGGCAGGCAGTGGAGTTAGATCGACGTATCAAGTCAGCGGTGTGATCGCCGACATCAGATTCCGCAGACAACTTCAGGTAAAGGATGACAATACTGTCGAAATTCCTGTTGTAGATCCAACAACGGGAACACCGGTTGTCGACCCAACCACAGGCCTTCCATCGACGACTCCACAAAATGTCAGCACCAAATCTGATATCGGTTACGTCGGACTGAAATAGTCAGTTTGAAGTATGCAAAATTTTTAGCGCGGTTCGATCAAAGTTGAACCGCGCTATTTTTTTGATTCGAAACCAACTAATCTTTGAATTCCAAAACACAACTAAGGAGCGCTCACCGCGAGGTTTCCGCCACCTTTGGCCTGGCTGGTCTGGTACATTTTTTCGGTGCTGCGTTTGAATGTTTTGACGATGTCTTTTTGAATAAACTTCAAAGTGAAACTAGCCATCGCTTTTGGAATCGGATCCGTGGTCGACTCGAGAGTATATTTCACTTTGCACGATTTGCCGTTGTTGTCCGGCGTCAACTCCCATCGTCCCTGGCTCGACTCGAAGTTTCCTTCGAGCATGGCCCAGCGCAATACGTGCGGTTTGCCATTCAGATCGTTGACGATTCTTTGTTTGCTTTCGCGCAAAAACATTTGCGGTTTTAAATTGCTTTCCGTATAAACATAATTGCCGGACCGCTTCGTCACCTTGCAGCTTTCGATGCGCGGAAACAACTGCGGATATCTGGGGAAGTCCGTCAACTCCTGCCAGACAAAACGGGTTGGAGCTTTGATTGAAGTTTCCATCACCGAAGTGACGCAGTTCTTAGAGGGCCTGGGAAGCACGTCCGGAGTCGGAACCAGAGAAGCGCTGGCGGGAATTTCGCTGGCTAACTTGCGGGGTTCGTTGGATTCAATCGTTTTGGCTTCGAGTGCTGAGCCGAATGCGCCGGCGGTGCAAACGGCGAATACGAGCGCAGCCGGAAGTAAACCAGCGGTTTTCGATGTTGACCCGTTGTTATTAAAAATGATGAGAGACCCCAAATAAGCTGATTCTGATTCTAACGAAACCAGGTCGTGAACGGTGTAATTTCGGAGGAAAAACCTACTTTTCCGAGCATAACCGTCGTGTCGTCGAGAGCCGAGCGCTCTGTAATCATACCGCTAGGATTTATTATCGCCGACGGACCGGTATTTGCGGCAAAAACAAAAAATCTACGATTCTCTATTGCCCTGAAAACCGAAAACGCAATCATTTGCTCGCCGATCACCGACTGGTGAAACCAAGCCAGGTCAGAGATATTGACCAGTAATTGCCCACCGTTTCTGGTGCTGTCGGCGGCCAGTTCAGGCGATATACATTCGAAACATATCAAGGGGGCGGAGTTGCCCCGGGTCAGCTCGAGGACTTCGGCCTGCTTGCCGGATGAAAGCCCGGCTCCTGCCGGGGTATTGGTCAAACGCTTGACCCAATCGGGCATGTACTGCACTGCTGTCGGGGCGTACTCGCCGAAAGGAACGAGATATCGCTTGCTGTAAAAATTGGGCAGAAATTTGCCGGCGCTAGAGATGCCGTAAGCCGAATTGTAGGGGTTGCCTTCCTGATCGCTGCCGATGGCGCCCACCACCATGTCTAACTCTCGGTCTTTGCAAATTTGACCGAGAAGATTTTGCACTTCTTTGTTGTCGCTCAAATATGTAGGCACGGCGCTCTCAGTGAAGATGCACATGCCAGGCGGGATGCGAGGAATCAGTTTGATGTAGCGCTCGAGTAATTCATCAAGTGAGTATCGATGCGAAGTTTTCTGCATCTCTATATTGATGTTGCCTTGCAGCACCGCCACTGGGGTCATGGCCTTGATCATGGTTTTGGCGGACTGCCACTGGCCAAGCGCGAGGCAGAGAGGAATGATAAGCAAAACGATTGAAGTTTGAACCACAGCCATGCGCTTGTTGCTCGCTGTGATTGCCTTGTAGAGCGACTTTCCACTAAACGTAGAAACCAGAGAAGCGATACTGGTGTTGACCATGACGATGATGAAACCAAGGCCGATGCCGCCGATGATCGATGCGATTTGAATCAGTGGAATCTGTTTGTACTGCGTGTACTCCAGCATGCTCCAGGGCACACCCAGAAAGGACGGGGCGTTTCCGATTTTGTTGACGATAAGAACCCATAATAATGGCAGCATAATTACTGCCGGAATTTTCCAGCCGCCCGGAATTTTTTGCGGAACAAACGAGCCCGTCATCGGGATGAGACGGGCGCATAGAGCGAAGATGGCGACAATCAGTGCCTGGTGAAATGAGCAAATAAACCAGGCACTGGCGGCCAGCATCCAGCCTTGCCACCAGTTGAAGCCGAGCCAGGCAAGCGGCTGTAGACCCAGATACCAGTTGAGGTACACCAGGTTATACGCCAGACCAAAAACCAGTCCGCGCGCTGCCGCTTGCCAGACATTTTTGCTGGCTGAGATGGCAAGAACGAGAGGCGCCAAGCCAATCCAGGCTAGATACCATTGATTGATACCAGGGCAAGACAGACCAAGCAAACATCCGAATCCGGTGAGCCAGAGAAAATCTCTGACCGTGATTAGCTTGGCACCGCTCTTCTTGGATGAAGGCTTGGTCTTATCTTGCTTTTTAGCTATTGTTGGCACTCTCGGTGGCTTTCATTAGTTTTCTCATCAATTGAGTTGAAAACTATTTTCCTGCTTTAGTCGCCATATCGGCTTTGACCAACTTCTCAACTTCTTGAAGAATCTTCGGATTTTGTTCGAGGAAGATGATCGATGCATCTCTTCCTTGACCGATACGATCTTCGCCGAAGCTGTACCAGGCGCCAGCTTTTTTGACGATGTTGAGTTCGACTGCAACGTCGAGGATACAACCGATTGAGTTGATTCCTTTTCCATAAACGATATCGAATTCAGCAATGCGGAACGGAGGCGCTACCTTGTTCTTAACTACTTTGACTTTGACTCTGTTGCCGACTTCGCGACCATCTTTTTTCAACGTTTCGATCTTTCTGATGTCCAATCTGACTGAAGCGTAGAACTTGAGCGCGTTGCCGCCGGTCGTGGTTTCTGGATTACCATACATCACGCCGATCTTCATTCTGAGCTGGTTGATGAAGATAACTGTGGTTTTCGTTTTGGCAACGACAGCCGTCAGTTTTCTCAGAGCCTGGCTCATCAAGCGGGCTTGCAAACCTGGAAGACTGTCTCCCATTTCGCCTTCGATTTCAGCTTTTGGAACAAGTGCTGCGACTGAGTCGATGATGACCAGGTCGACGGCACCGGAGCGAACTAATTGTTCGACGATTTCCAGCGCTTGTTCTCCGGTGTCAGGTTGCGAGATTAAGAGCTCATCAACGTTGACGCCGAGTGCACGAGCGTACTCAGGATCGAGCGCGTGTTCTGCGTCAACGATAGCGGCGATGCCACCTTTACGTTGAATTTCGGCAGCGACGTGCTGAGCGAGGGTGGTTTTACCGGAAGACTCAGGTCCGTAGATCTCGATAATTCTTCCGCGAGGAAGACCACCGACTCCAAGAGCCAGATCGAGAGTGATCGCGCCGGTTGAAACTACTTCAACGGCCTGATTTCTCGAATCGCCCAACTTCATGATCGAGCCATCGCCGTATTGCTTTTTGATGGCGTCCATAGCCAATCCAAGCGCTTTGGTGCGCTCTGCTGAAGGCGGTTCCACTTTATCTTTAAATGGAGCGTCTTTATTGTCTTTGTTAGGCGACGACGCTTTCGCGGTCGTCTCTTTTTCCAGGTTCTCTTCGGTCATTACGTTCTTGCTCGCGGTCTTTCCAGACTTGTCTTTGGTTGCGAAAGCCATTTTGTATCTCCTTCTAGAGTCTAACCGGTGCCGAGACCTGAAGCACGCTTGCAAGGACGGGCAACTTCTATAGCTCTTGTATATCGCTTGTATGGCGCATGGGTGCGGCGTTTTCACGCCTTGGGCAAATTATAGCCGCACTCGGGCCAGAAACTAATTAAAACTAGTCCTGGTGCCGGTTGTACCGCTATTAGATATGTGGTGATAATTGAATCGAGTACAAACCGCTCCGACGGCTGATTTCTCGATCAAAATTTTTGTCTTTTCTCTTCAGATGCGCGTTCTTGACAATAGCTCAGGTTTTAAAGGTGGGCAGCAGAGGGTATAAAAAGGTTGTTAGACAACAAATTGTCTAATCTAGGTTCCAATGTCTTAGACGTTACTAACCGCGGCCGAGTTCAATGGGCGAGTTAAATTTTCGCGATTATTTTTCAGCGCAGATCCGGGTGGAGATATGAATCATTTCCAACGGCGGGAGGGCGAGATGAAAACAGCTCAGCGGCTGTTCAGCTTACGTCAGAGTGATTTGTTCGAGTCCGTCAATCCCGTGGAGCTAGGACGCCTTCTGGGCATCCTGGAAGAGCAGGAATTGCCGAAACATCACATGCTGTTTGCACCAGGAACACCTTGTACGGCAATCTACTTTATTGAAAAAGGTAGAGTGCGCGTCACTCGACTTTCTCCCGAGGGCAAAACTGTAATCCTGGCACTGCTAGGACCCGGCGACATGATAGGCGAAGCGGCCTGGGAATTAGGAGAGCACGACAGTTACGCCGAGACGCTGGAAGAAGCGCGCATCTTCCAAATTTCGCGCGAAGCATTTCAAAATTACATCCGCGAAAACCCGGAGTTCGGGCTGCGCTTGATAGAAGTTCTCGGCGGACGATTGAAGCAAGCGCAAGCGCGTATCGAAGATTTAGTCTTCCGACAGGTGCCAAGCCGCGTGGCAAGACTGCTGTTAACCCTGGCAGAAAGCCATGGTCGCGTCACACCAAGTGGTGTCAGAGTAGAGTTTCCGCTCACCCATCAAGAAATTGCCGACATGGTCGGATCGTCAAGAGTGACAGTCACACAGATTCTCAATAAGTTTAGAACCAGCCATTGGATCGACATCGAATCAAAACGAGTGACTATCCATAATATGGATGCGCTCGAACAACTTGTCAGGCAGCCCGGATAATTTTACTCCGCTCAATTGCAAAAGATTGGATTGACCACACCTGTTGCAACCCCGGATAGGCATGCGATGAGCAAACTTCTTGCTAAGCAGTTTGTTAAACCGAAACCCGGTTGGATAGCCCGTTTGTTTGGGGATAAAGAGAGCAGCTATAACTACAACGTCGAAAAAGTTGAATCGATCGACTGCGGCGGCTTTTTCGAGAAACATAATTTACTCCGAGTGTTTGTGGCAGATTTGTTCCTGGAAGGTGTGGTTCTGCCGGGTAGCAAATCATATGGAAACTTTGCTTACGATGGCGAACGACTGCTCTATCTTCATGGAAAGCCAGCCACTCGGAAGCCGCGCATGCAGGAGTTGCTTCAAGCAGAAGGGAAGCCACTTGAGCTGTGCGATCCGGAAAAGTTGGGCGAACTTTTTATTTCTTGTTTGCTGCGTCGAAAAAATGAATACCATGCCCTGATTGTTTCTACTGATAGCCTGCGTAGTTACGATTCACCGAGGAACATATATAAAGTTGACGAACAAGTGTTAGAGAAAATAGCCGAGCAAATTAGAGCACCCGCGATCGTCGGTGACACGCACTCCGGATGGAAGCTCAATGTGGTGACAGTGAGTGGGTGGATGGATCGTAAGAACAATCTCAGTGCCATTGAATTTAGTATCACGCCGACGTTCGAAATTTCCACAGTTCAGGTTAATCTCAGTCGCAGAATTTTTGCGCAGTCGCCGAGCCTCAAATATTGATCGAAGCGCGGCTCAACTCGGTGCTGGCATCTCAGACGAACCTGCGTGTTCATAGTTCATTGCAGTTCACTGTTTTTGCCGCAACCATCCTAGGGATAATCCGGTGACACGATCGTTGGGTGGTGTGGCAAGATATTTTTGTGGGGAATTAATGATCGTCTCTTGCGGGGTTCTGCCTGTGCGTTTACTACAAACTGCGATTGCCGGCTTCAAAAGACCGCGAGCCAAAACATCGCAGGAATTGATTAACAATGTGCAAATAGCCACACCATGCATGGTTGGCTGGGACACCATGAGCGGTGACGACAAAGTGCGGTTTTGCGGAATGTGCGAAAAAAATGTCTACGACATCAGTGCTCTGACCGCAGACGCTGCAGTGGAGCTGATCCGTGAGAAAAAGGGCAACGTTTGCATTCAATTATATAGAAGGAACGATGGAACGGTTTTAACTGAAGACTGTCCGCGAGGTTTGAAACGCTTACGACAAGCCATGGCCAAGAAGGTGGCCTGTGCTGCCGCTGCTGTCGGCTGGCTCGGCTTTGCGGCGGGCGTAGCAAACGCTCAGTCACCGGCCGTTGAGAAAAAATCAGGAACCAGCTGCCCAACCAAGGTAACGCGTGGCAAGTATTTGCGCGGTGATTTCGCTGCGCCTCCAGCCAATTCGGAAACGGTCCCTATTGGCGGCGCAATAGCACCAGAATCTGTGCAAAATATCATGCGGGATCCGCAAAAATCGGACGTCAAAGAAGTCGAAACTCGCTCCCCGGAAATGGTAATGCTGATGCGATTGCTGGCCGGTACGGTTGCCGTCGGTGCAAGTTTGCTTGCATATAAGAGGTTGAAGCGCCGATCTATTTGGGTGCTTGGAAGCCTTGTCGTGGTTTTATGCGCCGTCCTGGGCTTCGTCTGGGTGATGTAATGGGCCACGCGTTAAGCGGCGGGGGTGGAAGACTGAACGGATGCTATCTGTTGGGTATATAATGAGCCCATCGTGTGCCCGTAGCTCAGCTGGATAGAGCGTTGGTCTCCGAAGCCGAAGGTCTTGAGTTCGAATCTCAACGGGCACGATTTTTTATCTAAATTTGCGAACATACGCAATGTGTTAGGCGGCATGATCGCTATATGTCGCATAGCATGCGTGAGACGGGCGGCATTGCGCGTGGCATTAGCACGTGGCACTATTGATGAAAATCATTCTGCATAACTAAACAATGAAAGATCGTTTCACACGAATCTTGCTCGGACCATATCGTTCTGGCAAGTCCGTTGCGCTGCTCACCGAGCTGACCAACCATTGTCGCGAAGACGTGCTTAGCACGGGCGACGCGCTTCTGCTCGTGCCGTCGAAACGCTATCAACGATTGGTCGAACGGCGTATAGTCAAATTGTTCAACAAAGAAGTGGCTGCTCAGGAGCCGTCTTTGGAAGACGCAAGCTCGGTGATTGGCATAGCCGACTTCTTGCAAAGCAGATCGTCCGCGCGTTTGGATGATGACTACTTTCCGGAATACGGTGAAGAAGAGGAAGAAGAGCCTGCCTCTATTTCTTTTGCTCCCAGTGAACCCGTTCGCCGTGGTTATTTAGGATTAAACATCGAATCATTCTATCAGGCATGCAGTCTCGTTCTTCGTCGCTGCGGCGTGGTTCCGCGCGTGATACCGGAGGCGGTGCGTCCGGCGTTGGTGTCGCGAGTTCTTACCGAACTGAACCAACAGGGTAAAATCGAACACCTGCTTCCGATCGTGGATTTCGTCGGCACTCACGCCGCTCTGCTCGATTTGATCGACGAATTGGAGCGTTCCGGTCTCAGTCCTGATGATGTGATCGCGCGTTTGGAAACCTCTGCCGCGCAGTCTTCCAAGCATCTCGAGCTGGCTCTTGTTTATAAACATTACTGGGATGAACTCGATCGCATTGGTTATATGGATAACCGGCGCATCGCATTTAAATGTCGAGAAGTGCTTGCTGCCAGGGATGCCAGCAAGCCACTTTTCGGTATGTTTGGAGTGGACGGCTTTGACCGCTTCAATCATTTGCAGCTGCAAGTCTTGCGAGAACTCAGTCGCCATACAACGAAAAGCATTCTTTGCTTCGATTATAGCGAAGAACTAAGTGATGACGCGCGGCGCGAATACATGTGGAAAGACACCAGCTTCGAGGACTTGAAGCAAGTGTTTTCGGACGCGGAATTCGTGTGGAACGATCCTGACCTTTCCAACGGAGGGCAAGTGGGCTCGCCAACTTCCACCGTTCCAATCGATGCTTTCAAAACTGTCGATCGCTTTCTCGAAATGGAAGAAATTGCTCGCAAGGTTAAACACACGCTCGTTGTTAAACGCATACCGGCGGATGAGATTCTGGTAGTTGTTCCCTCATTACGTGAGTACAAAGGCGCGGTAGAGGCTGCTTTCGACGACGCCGGTGTTCCATATTTCGTGGATGAGTCGATTCGGATGATGACACTGCCGATAGTGCAGTTTGCATTGTCGCTTTTGCGAGCGTTTGAGAACGATTTCTCACGAAGTGAATTAGTGCGAGCGCTTTCCAGTCGATTTTTCACTAAAAGTTCCTTTGGATTGTCGGATGAAAACATCCTGGCTCTCGACCGGTTGAGTCAAAAAGAAAAGGTTATCGGTGGTCGCACTGAATGGTTGAGAGTGGCGAATGCTCTTGGTCTTGGCGATTCGATGCGGGTCTTGCTCGACTGTTTGACACCACCGGATTTCACGGCGCCGCTCACAACTTTTGTCTCATGGTGCGAGGATGTTTTATCCACTTGCCTTTCCTTCGACGAAGATGCTGAGTTTCAAGATCCGGTTCAAGGATGGACTGAAGAACGCGCTCTTTTAGAGATTCAAAACCTCTGGGCATCAGTGGTTCAAGAAGATGCCATCTTGTACGGCGATCGTGGCGGTTTCAAATCCGACTATCTGGGTTTCATCAAAAAGCTGTTGCACTCATTCGAAAAAGCGAACTTCCGTGGAACTCCAGCAGCGAGCAACAGCGTCAGAATTTCCTCAGTCGATCTGGCCGATAGCCGTCGATTCGATGAAGTATTTCTCGCCGGATTAGTTGAAGGCGAATTCCCGCGCAGATTGGCCGGCAGAGGCTTCGTTAATGCTGAAGAAGTCAGTCGATGGGGAATGTACGGCGTCGACATTCACAACCCGCGTATGCACCCGGCATTCGAATATGCTCTGTTTCGATCGCTTTTAGACCGCGCCAGAAAACGGGTTTGTCTGTCTTATCCAATGTGGGATATGAGTGGAGAAGAACTGCTTCCATCGTTCTTCCTCACAGGAGAGTCGCTGCCTATCACAATTACAGAGGCTGAGCCTTTTAAACTGGCGGACAAGGTGCCGGTTTCGGATCGCAATTTTATTGCTGGAAAACTCTGGAATGACGATTTCGAGTTTGATACCGCAAATGGTGACCCCGGCGTTCTCGATCTCTATCGTCAGATGGAAGAATCGATTGCCATGGTCAGAGCCAGAACGGAAGGAATGCTGGAAAGCCCCTTCAATGGTTACATTGCAGAGTCAGTGAAATCAGGCGCGCTGTCGGTGAAGCTGCCAAAACGATTCAGCGCTTCGCGGTTAAACGAATATGGAAAGTGCCCGTTCCGTTATTGGGCTTCGCATGTTTTAAATCTCGCGCCTTTCGAAGAAGCTTCCGTGAAGCTCGAAGTGCGAGAGTTGGGCGAAACTTATCACCTTGCTCTAGAGAAGTTTTACGAAAAACTGATTGGACAAAATCTCACCATCGCATACGGCGATCGCGAACTGCTAATGACATACTTCGATGCTTCCATCGAAGAGGCCCTTGAATGGCTGGAGCGCAAGCGCGGAGTAAACCATAGCGAATTCTGGGAGTACGAGAAGAAAGAAATTATTTTCCGACTGAAGAAATTCTTCGACAAAGAAATCGATCGCGCGATCAAGAGCAAAATCGATTTTGTGCCTCGCCTTGTGGAAGCCGCTTTCGGCATGGATGATTCGAACAGGGACGTGAGCGCTCCGGCGCTCAAAGTAACCGATGGCAAGCGGACAGTCGAGTTTCGCGGCAAAATCGACAGAGTTGATGTTGCCGGCGGATTGACAGCATTGGAAAACCTCGATGGCAAGCGCAACTACACCGGTGTGTCGGCGCGAGTGATCGATTACAAAGCTGGTTCGACCGTTATTCCGTCGAGCGAAGCGAACGAGGGACGCAACATGCAGTTGCCAATCTACGCTCTGGCTGTCGAGCGTTGCGTGATGCCGGGCTCCCGTGTATCGGCCGGCTCATACTTGAGCTTCATGTCGGGCGGGTCGATTGGCAGTTTGAAGTTCGAGCAAGATCAAGAAGATGCGCGCGGTTATGTTGATACGAAACGGATCGAGCAACTGATTCTCGATTATGTGGAGAACATGTCGAAGGGCATCTTTACGGTCAAGCCGAGCGTCGCAAAGGTTTGCGATCGTTGCGACCACAAGCGTGTCTGTCGCGTTTCGGAACTGCGCAAGGGAGGTGAGAAAAATGACCTCGCTAACTGAGCAACAACTCGCCGCCGTATTCAGTGTTGATAAAAACGTGCTGGTGTCAGCCGGAGCGGGCTCCGGAAAGACGCATGTGCTGGTCGAAAGATACATCGAGATTTTAAGAAACGATCCGGCGCTCACCGTGGACGGTATCATCGCGGTGACCTTCACAAGAAAAGCGGCCGGTGAAATGCGTACGCGTTTGAAAACACGCTTTCGCAAACTAACCGAGTCAGAGGCTGAATCTGATCGCTGGCGCCAATGTTTGGCTGATATCGATTCGGCGCGCATTGGAACGATTCACTCGCTGTGCGAATCGATACTGAAACAGTTTCCTGCTGAATCGGGAATCGATCCGCAGTTCGAAGTAATTGATGAAGTCAGTCAAGCTCAGATTCTCGAAGAGAGTATCGATCAAACTTTCCGTGAGGTGATTGGCGATACGTTGCCGGAAATCAAACTTCTCACCGATCACAATATTGAAGAAGTTCGTAACTGGCTGAAACAAATGTTGGCTTCCAGTCTGCAGTTCAACGAAGCGGCATTGATGCTGCTCGATCTCCCGGAAGGTGAATTGCTCGTTCAACTCAACGATACTCGTCAGCGCATCCAGCGCAGAATGCTGCAAGACGTGATTGTTCGATCTGATTGGAAACAAGCGCATTCATATTTAGCGGAGACATTCGGACGAGACAAGCTGGAACAACTTCGTCTGAGAGTGGTTCAAGCTGTGGAAGATATTCACGAGCAATGTGGCAAGTTGGATTCGACAGCCGAAGATGCAGTGGCACTCTGGCAAGGACTGGAAGTGGTGGCGGCCGCCGACATGCGTATCGGCGGACACAGCGACGAAGCTAAAGCAATTAAGGAACGGCTCGGCATTCTAAGGTCGCAAGCGCGAAAGTTGCTTGGGAAGCCACCTTTACCGGCATCGATCGAGGCCGATGATCTGATTCACTTTGAAGATGAACGTCATGTTTCGAACTTGTTCTATCGTGCGCAAAGAATTTATGGTGAGCGCAAGAAGCTTGACCTGAAGCTCGATTACAACGACTTGATCGGAATGGCGTATACAGCACTTTCCGATTCGAATTCGGCCGCTCGTCAACACTATCAGGATAAGGTCCGCGCCATTCTGGTCGACGAATTTCAGGATACCAACACGATTCAGGCTCAACTAATCGGCTTCCTGGCAGGCCCGACGACACGATTGTTTTTAATCGGCGATGACAAACAGTCGATCTACAAATTTCAAGGCGCTGACGTTTCGAACTTCAACGAATGGAAGCAAATTCTCAGAGGTGAATCTACCGACTCCACTCGAACCTTAACCGGCGAGTCGATGGTGACGAAACTGACGGTGTCGTTCCGCAGTCATCCAAACGTGGTGTCATTCGTCAACGCAGTGTTTTCGAAGTTGTTGTCCAGTGGAATTTCGAACATTCCCTACCGAGCAGATTTCGAGCCACTCTCGACCTTCCGTAAGGTCAATCTGGATAACAGCACCATCGGCGGTGTCGGCGTTGGATTGCAAGGCGAAGCTGCGACTTCAATACAGATCATGCCAACCGCGCAAGAATCGGCGTTGATAGTAACAGCGAAGAGCCAGGAATCTACATTCTCACAAGGTCTAGAATCAACAATCTCACAAGGTCTAGAATCGACAATAGTTGCGAAGAGTCAGAAATCGACGACTCTGGCGCAAGGTCAGGTTTCAACTTCCACGGTGCCAGGTCAGGAAGCAACTTCAGTTCAAATCTCTGCGGCAGCATCATCCTCCGCTAGTTTCACAATCGCAGGTTCTTTCTCAGGAACCACACTCGTTGCTGGCGGAGCGATGGCATTCGCTTCCGAACCGGAGCCTGCTCAGCCAAAACAACTTAGCTTGTTTGATATCGCCAATGGTGCATCGTTGCCACCGGCACTATTTGAAATCGCTGAAAGCGATCTCGTTCCAATGTCTTCTGAAACCGCTGGGATTGAGATCGCTCAAGCTGAAGCTGCTTCAGCCGACTTAGCTGAAGAAGAAGCTTTGCGTACTCAAGCGTTTGATACTCAAGCCTTCGATACTCAAGCCTTTGATACCGATTCGATTCACACCGAAGACAACTTGTTTGAAAATCAAGCGAACGGAATTGAACAGACGGCGCCGGTTTTTAAACATGCGGCCCAATTGGAACAGCCGCTGACGGAAGAGACAACGTTAAACCTGACATTCGATCCGTCCTCAGACGACGAGTCATCGGAAGATTTCTCGCCGCCGCGACCCACATCGAACGTGCAAATGGTCATCTTCGATGGCGCAGATGAGAACGGCGATCGAGACAGCGAAGTTTCATCATTGACTGAATCACGCGCGGTAGCGAAGTGGATTCAGGACATGGTCGACAATGAAGCACCGCTTCTGGACAACGACGGTCGGGTTCTTCGCAGCTTGAAGTACGGTGACTTCGCCGTTCTCGTCGCGAAGAACAGCAATTTCCAGGTGATCGAACGCGGGTTGCTCGAGCGCGGAATTCCTTATGTGGTTTTTGCCGGCAGAGGTTTTCTCAACCGTCAAGAAGTGATCGACTTTGAAAATCTGCTTTATTTCCTGGGCAACCCACAGGATTCGCACGCTTTGCTGGGTGCGTTGCGCTCGCCGATGTTTGCGCTCAGTGATGACACCATTCACGAATTGTTCGTTTCCATGCGCGAAGAAGATCGCACCCTGACACTCTGGGAAGCGCTCCTGAAGGCGTGTTCGACGAGACGTTCTGGTTACGAATACGTGCTTCGTGCCGTCAATGAATTGCGCCGCTTTATGGATGACGCGGCAAGACTGAGTCTGACATCTCTAATTCGCAAAATCATTCAAAGGACTTGTTATGACCTGGCGCTGATGAGTGCGGAGAATGGAAAGCAACGCTCGCGTAATTTGTGGAAACTCGTTTCGCTTGCCAAAGAACACGAAGAGTTATCGTTCTTTGAATTTGCCAAACGACTGACCTTGATGCGAGATTTTAATTTGAAGCAAACGGATGCGCCGTTCGAGAGTCATGACTCCGTAAAGTTGATGACAATCCACGCTTCCAAAGGTCTCGAATTTCCTGCCGTAGCGCTGCCTTGTCTGTCCGGACGAATTCTCGGACAAGACCGAAAATTGATCTTCCATCGCAATTATGGTTTTGCGCTTGATACCTCCCGTGGTGACGCCGAAACCAGACCAGCCTGGTACCGTTACGCCAAACAACTCGACCAGGACATGGAAATCGCCGAACGCAAACGGCTTCTCTACGTCGCGATGACGCGCGCACGCGATTACCTCGGCATGTTTTTAGAGAAGGATATTGGGCAGCAACAAGAATCATTCAGACTCTGGCTGGCGGAAACTTTAGATCTCGATTTCCATGACGAGCGCGATGAGAACAGGGTTCGCACAGTGCGATTCACCGGAGGCACCGCCGAATTCGGGGTGTCGATGGTCGACCGAGAATCGGTAGCACCAACGGATGCGGAGCTGGCAAGAAATCGCAACATCGATTCGGAAGACGATCCTGTTGAGGCTTTAGAGCAAACTCAAAGTTTGATGGAAGCGGTGCTTCCCAACCCGGTATTGCCAACTTCGCGTTGGAAGGGATGGACACGAGTTACCCCCTCCAAAGGAGAAGTCGAAGCACTCGATGCCACCGTAATTGGTCTCTATCTGCACTCGGTGTTTGAAAATCTTCCGGCTTCGATGGAGCGACCGGATCCATTTACTCTGGAAAGCATCGCCATGATGCAAGGCAGTGTGGTGGCTCATCCACAGAAGCTGAAGATGTTGGTAGCCGAGGGCGACAAATTACTCGACATCTTTTACGGAAGCGAATTATTTGCCTTGATGAAAAACGCCAAACGCAGATTGACTGAGTTGCCGTATGTTTTCATCAACGACTCCGGCATCGAATCGCGGCGCCCTGACTTGTTAATCGAAGACGAAAACGGAAACTGGTTGATCATCGATTATAAAACCGATGACATTCCCGAATCGGCAATGCAACAACAGGCGCGACGACACGCCGCGCAATTGGAAGGTTACTGCCGAGATATCCGCCAGCTCACCGGACTCAATCCGAGCATCCGCCTGTATTTCGCCAGACATGGAAAGCTCGTTGAGCCGGAAGCCTAGGGATTAAGTCGGACGCTCAGTGAGCGAACCGAATCTTTGGTTGTCGAACACGACGTTTAGTTGTCGATCCGAAACTTAGCTATCGAAGCGAGGCCGATATTTAGATATCGAACTTCGAGTCACAGGTTCCCGCATCAAATTTTGACGACAAAAACCGTTCGCTTTATCTTCTCTTCGAGAACGCCGGCACTTTTGCTGCGACACCGAGTAGCGTGATTGCGATACCGACGTATGCGATTATTGACAGTGTGACGCGAGTTTCGAAGAAACCGTCGACTACCAGCGCAATGATGGGCGGAAAGAAAACCAACTTGCTGAGTGCCATCAAACTAATCCGCTTGAGCAGATAGAAGTAGCAGGCAAACGAGATGATCGAACTGACCACACCGAGATACGCTGCCGCCAATGCCGGCACCATTGGTGGTGCTGCAAAGATGGCGCCGCCTTCTCTGAATATGCTGAGACCGATGAAGGCCACTGCGCAAACCGCGATGAAGATGGCTACTGAAACAAAAGGATTTTGTTTGGTGGTGTGACGTTTCAAGATTACGCCAGAGACCGATGTCAGCACAACGGAGCAAATCAAGAACAGCACGCCTTCGCCCTGTTCGGCAGAGACGTTGAGTCGATCGCCGAAGATGAGCAGAATGCCGACCATTGAGATTAATAGACCAATCACTTGCTCTCTCGTGACCTTTTCGGTTCTCGTGAGAGTCGCAGCCACAGCGGTTAACACCGGAGTGGTTGTTGAGATGATGGCAGCTAATCCACCGGAAACGTATTTCTCCGCTGAGTAGACGAATGCAAAACTGATCACCGAGAGGACGCTGCAAAGCACAGTCCAAGCCATTGTCCGTTTATCAGGCCAGGGAGCCTTGATCAAGCCGGTTGCGAAAATCGCGGCAATGGCAATGGTGGCGAAAACAAATCGCCATGCGCAGGCCGTGAACGGGCCAAAAGCGCCCGGCAAGACGCACTGTCTGACAGCGAACCATGTGGTTCCCCAGATAAAAATGCAGGCCACATAAGCGATCACTACGCCACGCTCAAACTTCGGAGCCGGCTTCAGATTCTCCGGTGCCACCGCAGATGGTGTCTCATTTTCGATCGCCGTTACATTGCCGGCGGCGGTTGCGAACACGTTCTCCGAGCTGATAGATTTTGGATTCTTTACCGCGTTGGCAGTGACGTTGCCCGCGACAGGCGTGTTCAGCACGCCCGGCGCTTCTGACGAGAAGTTGGCAGGCGCGGCTGAGTTGTCCGCAGCTAATACGGAAGAATCATATGAATGAACAGATAGGCGTTTCATAACAGTGTCGACCGGACCTTGCCGGTTCTCCTCTTTGTATCCAGTCCCAAGAATAGACCGGTCGTCTACTGCCGTCAAGTACCCCAAAATATCTAAACCAGTGGATGCTGGCTCCGGTAGCTTCTCGGGATGTTCACACACTGATTACAATGGGGCGCCGCTATGGTCGCCTTCAAATGGATTGCTGGCGTCTTCTTTGTCCGCGCCTATTGGGTCTTCGATCAAGTCATACGCTTCCGGAATCATAAAGGTGTCGGGCGGCAATGCGTCTTTTGTGATGCCGGTCATTTTGATTGTCCAGGTCGGCTGCCCGTTTGACTTGCCGGCGGCGTTGACCAGAGCTTCGGTTTCTTTATCAAACCAGTATTCATTTGATGACGGTTTCTTGTTTTTCGAATCCGAGCGCAACTCGAATGTGTAGCCCCGACATGCGCGCCCGTTGACCGTTTTGTCCGGCAGCGGAATGAGCTTGCCTACCCAGGAGTCCGCCTTGAGCCACGCCTCATCAAACGTGAAGTTGTTTCCGTTCTTCAGCAAAGTCCAGGTCGCTAATTTCTCTTTGGCGTCGAGCCAATACTCTCTTCCGACTGTGTGGTCATCAATTCTTCGATAATTTGTGACGGGCAAAAATCTGGTGTCCTCGACAATGACTTTGTGTCCTTTGCCATCTGACGACATTTTGAAGGTCGTCTTTTTCTCGGACTTGCTGGGGCTGCGTTCATAGGTCGCTGTGTAGACTTTTTGAGTGTACGGAACCGCCTGGCGATTGCCGCCGCAGCCTGATACCAAGCCACTGGACAAAGCAATTAGCACCAATAAATTCGCTGCTTTTAGTCTCACGAGCACACCCCAACAATTGAATTCGACTCAAATGAGATCTTACCCAATTTCAGCGAAGCCAGCTTCTTATGCACCTGAGCGTCTCAGAATTTAGAACAAAACATGATGATTAAATGCCGAGGGTCAAAACCACAATGTTGACTCGCGGAAGTTGGACGGCTCCAACCAGAACGAAACGCGCAGCGGCAAGAGCTCTGAAGCCGCAATGATAATTCGCCGAGTTTGCCCAGCTCCAAAACCCAGAACCGCAATGACGACTCGCGCGCCAGGGTTGAAAGACTCGGTCGCGCGCCAAGTTGAAAGGCTCGGTGCTAACTGTACTGATTTCGAACTGAAGTATTGATTACTTGCCTGGAGTCGGAGGCGGAGTGGCCCGTTTCATCAGAGCTTGAACGAACTTAGCATCTGCAAACGGCTTGAGCTTCTCCGGCAGCATCGCCTTCACGAAATCCGCAGTCTGTTGTAGTTTGACCGGATCGGCCGCGAGCGCGGCCAGTTGGTCGGGCTTGGTCAGAATTGCAGCAAGTTGCTGAACGCCTTCTGGGTTCTGGGCTTTGAAAGTCTCAAGCTCAGTGGTCATGGCTTGTAAATTACCGGGAGTGAAGTGACCCAGCAGACCGGCTTCTTTTGCCGAATCCAAGATCGCACCCATGGCGCCAGGTGCGGTGCCGATTCCGCTTTTCTCAGCGAAGGTGCGAAACTCCTTCATTGCGCCGTCTGGAAGTTTGTATCTGTCCGTCAGAATTTTATCGACTTCGGTCAGTGTCATCTCTTTTTTTGGAGCTTCCGGACGAGGAACTTCGGCTGATCGCGCATCGCGTTGCTGTGCCCAGCATGGATCGATTCCGGCGTTGTCTTCGGTCGGCTTCAAAGAGCCATCTTTCTCGAGTGTATGAGGCACCCCGCCGACGTCATAAACGTTGGCAGTGCCATCGACTCGAGCATACTTCTTGTCGCCATGCTGAATTTCGGTCGGATTCGGATCTTTGCCGTCTGCGGCATATTTGAGTTGAAGGTTGGTATCAGCGCCATTGAGATTGGCGCCCTTCACTTCAGTGGCACGTCCATCAACAGCTGTGATTGTGCGGGTATTGCCGCGAATGTCGGTAACTAATGTAGTTGATGTTTTGTCTTTGACGCTGGTTTCAGTTCTGGTGCCCATGCGGTCATAAGTGACTTCGTTGCCGGCTTCGGTTCTCAAAGCTGCTCTGGCAGGCGGTTGTGGGTTGTCGCGTTTTTCGGTTCTGACAGTGCCGTCTTTCGCTGATTTGGTTTCTACTTTGTTGACGCCGAGCGGGTTGCCTTTGGGATCAACATCATAAGACAGGGTTGTCACATCGCCGTTCTTGCTCTTGAACTCCAGCAAAGCCCCTTTCTCACTGCGTTTTTGATAGGTGCCATCGCTTGGATTAGTGCGCTCGCGTTCGACTCCGTTTGCGTCGAGTTTGGAGGTCGAACCGTCTTTGTTCAAGGTCTCAGCTCGATCGGCGCTGGTTTGAATGGCGATGTTTCCGTTGTCGTACAACTTGATTTCGCCGGCGAATTTCTTAGGCGGATTTCCGGTTTCCCAGGTTGGCGGCGTGCCAGGTTTCGGCGGTGTGCTCGCGGTATCGCCCTTGGTGCCTTCCTGCGACTTTGTCCACTTCTGTCCACGGGCATCGATCACGATGTCTTTGCCGTTTTCTTTTGTGATCAAGCGGCCGTTAGATTCATATCTCGCGTCGGTTTTGACGCCATCCTTGCCGACCACTTTGCCGACTACTTCGAACTTGCCGCCTGGCTTTTCAACGACTCTAGCGTCGACGATTTTGTGGTTTTGTCCGTCCACACCGCCTGTGTTGATATTCCAATCGGATGTTCCATCGGCTGGGTTAGCGCGTTCTACTGATGCAGTGGTGGAACCGTGTCGGAATCCTTTCAGATCGCCATTTGGTCCATAGCGGCGCTCCATCAATTGCGAGCCTTTGTGACCAGGCTTGATGCGTTTTGGATTACCGTTGAGATCGCTTTCTACTTCGCTGCCATCAGCGTATCTCGAAGTAACGGTGCCCTTGTCGATCTTCGCTTCGGCTGGAAGTTCTCCTGACGCGACGCGTGAATCTTCGAATCTGACTATGCCAGTCGTTGCATCAGGCGTGCCCTTAGCCCATTGCACTCGACCGTCACTACCGACGGTGCCTGTGTTATATAGAGTTTCTGTCTTACCGCCACTGGTGCGGCTCATCGAACCGTCGGCCCAGTTGCCGATCTTGTAATTCATACCATTTGGAAATTCGACTTCAAACGAGTCTTTGCCGGCTGCGCCATCGCGAATCATTTTAGATGGATGACCTTCAAGCTGATCTTTGAAAGTCACTTGTGTTCTGCCATCCGGCAGTTTTGTCTCAACGCCTTCGCGCCAGCCGTCGCTTGGATTTTCCTTGGAACCATAGCCGTCCCAATACTGTTTCTTCGCTTCGCCGGTTGTGCCGTCTTCTCTCACACGTGAGTAATCACGCATGTTGAACGTATCGCGAGTGCCGTCGCCGCGCATGATTTGCTTGGTGACTTTGTCGCCGGTTTCGTAAGTTAGTTCGCCTTTAGGATTGGTGGAGAACTTGCCTTTGAATGTGCCATCCGCGTTGCGATCGCCATCAGCGGCTGGGAAGCCAGGAACTTTGCCATCGGCAGGTTTGATGCTCCAGACACCAGTCTTGTCGTCTCTCTCCAGGCTGGCTTTCTCAGCCGGTTTGCCATCGCGAGGCGCTGTGGAAATATCCAATTTATTGAGGTCGCCAGTGGCATCACGTTGGTAGGAGAAGTTGTCCCCGGCGCGCACACCTTTGGTTACTTGTAGACTCTTGAAATTATTGTCTTTGTCAAAATACAAACGACGTCCGTCGGTTCCAGCCTTCAGTAGACCGCTTTCCGTCGGCTTGCCTGGTTCTTCGACAGTCCATGTTCCTTTGTCACCGTCTATGGTTTCAGATCGGCCGGAGTTCAAGTCCGTAGTTTTGACTACGTTGCCTTCCGATGTTCTAGTCTGCGTCAGCTTTCCGCTAGCATCGCGCACTTCCTGGTCGCCGACTTTTTGATTTGGTTTCTTTTCGTATTCAAGAACACTGGCGCCGCTGGCATTGATCTCTTGCCCGTAACGACGCCCTTCTTTGGTGCCTTCACGTTGTTCGCCAAGAACATTACCGGATCCATCTCTTTCAATTAACGCTATTGTTTTTCCGTTTTCGGCGTTCTCGTTGTAGGTAGCCCGAACCATATTGGCTTGCACGCCTTTGCCCGTTTGAATCGATGTAACGTTGTCGAGACGCGGATCGCCTGCTTTTAAACCAGTGATTTGTGCGAGTGCTTCTTTGCTCGGCGGCTTATCTTTGTTCCATGTGAATTCGTTGTTGGCTGCGGTTTCTGTTTTCGTTACTCCGGTTTTTGCATCAGAGGTAACGGTTCTGCCGTCAGCGAATGTCTGCCGTGTGCGACCCTCACTCAGGTCTTCTGCGGCTCCGACAGCCGGAGGATTTTTCAGGAAATCGGTAATTTTCGTGGCATCAGTAATTTCGGTTGGTTTGCCCTCTGCGTCTGCTCCGAAGAGTTTGACGCTTGCAGCCTTAGCCGGTGGACCAGCGCTCGCCGGTGTAAGTTCGCTGCGTTTTATATCGCCGCTCGGGAAATTCGTTGTCACTACGCCGGTCTTCAAATCGGTCTCGCGACTCCACGCAGGCTTGCCTGCCCTGGCGTCATCCGGTGTTGCGTATTTTACAACTGAGTCTTTGCCAGCTTCGCGTTTTGCAACTTCGAGGCCACCATCTTTGGTGCGACGCTCGCTCATTGAGTCGCCATTTGCAGAGCGTTTTTCGAAGGCTAAACCATCTGGATGCTGGGCTGGGTCGTAGCGATTCTCTACTACTTCAGAATGACCTGGCGGGTAAACCTTGTCGCCTGTTTTGAAATTGTTTTCTGCTGTGGGCTTATAAGATGTTTCTGCAGATCCATCCAAACCAATCGTTGTGACCGTGCCATCGCCGGCAGCTTTATCACTGACCAGGGTTAGTGGTGCCTTGTCACCGGTGCGCGGTGCCATAAAGGCTTCGATCGGTTTTCCAGCGACGTTGGTTGGGTCGCCAGCGGTCTTTCTGGAATCGTCGAAATCGACAGTTCTGTAGCCCGTAGCTTTATCGCCGGTTGCTTTGGTTGAGTAGCCGGGCTTTTCAGCCGTACCTTTTACTTCGCCTTGATACTTCAAATCTTCTTTGGCGTTTGGCGGCTTGATAGTCATGGTGGCTTCTGCGATACCAGGCACTTTCTCAACTAGAGTGTTGCCTTTGGCGTCCAGTTTCCATGCGCCTTTTTCGGCGAGTGGTGGTGAACTAAATTCACCGCCGACCTTATTGAAGGCCGCGTTGAGTTCGGCCGCGCGTGCTGAATCGAGCTCTCGGGCTGGAGCCGGAGGCGGTCCTGTGATAGTCGCTTTGTCTCCATCGAACTTGATTTGCTCCCCGGTTGGGGTCTTCAAATCGACGGTGCCGTCTTTGTTGAAAGTGTGTTCGTAGCCTTTAAGTTCGCCTTCGTATTCGCGTTTGACTGACTTACCGTCGGCGTTCGGAGTGTCTTTGAACGCCGGAGGATTGCCCGTAGTCTGCGCTTCGCGTACTTTTGCTTCCGCGGTGTCGAACGAATTTAGGTCACCAGCCATATCCTTGAACGTTTTGTCCGCGTTGGCGTCACCCGGCTGCCAGCCGGTCTGCTTCATTTGTTCAGGCGTGGTATCGCCAGGCGCTGCCGCCGGGGCGTCCGTTTTTGGAACCTCGCTCAACTTCTTATCGAATTCATTATATGCAGATTCGTAGAACTTGCCCGCTGTCGTATCAGCAGCAGCCGCAGGTTGCTCCGCAGGCCGGTCGGTCCGTTTCTCTGGTGGTGCCTCTGTTGTCATTTTTCTCTATTTTTCCTGCCGTTGGAACAGCGACTGCCTGGTAAGGATGGTGGTTGTAAAGAATAGGGATATTGATAATACAGCCAATCCGTGACTATTTGGTTACTTTTTAATGTTCCCGTTTAATGTTCGCCCGACACTTTAGAATCGAGCCCCACACAATCAGCCTTTCAGGGCACGGCGGTGATAAAATTCGTCCGAATTTCTGACCGCCGGTCCAGCGCTTTCTACTTAGGTAGTTCGTACTGAAAATTGCACCGAAATTGGAATTGATTCTACTCTTTTTTCAAGAGTCGACGTGTGTTTTGAATAGTTTCCTCCTGAAGGAGTGTCAGCCTGCTGACACTCCTTCAGGAGGTTCAG